>Ga0214477_100005_pt1 | contig 147253 bp, 111 predicted proteins | sample M1_20Mar14CPVII9_FD_165058 | JGI IMG/M metagenome (GOLD analysis project Ga0214477, IMG submission 165058) | Marine eukaryotic communities from Monterey Bay, California, United States - M1_20Mar14CPVII9sort6BwellC16 | ecosystem: Environmental > Aquatic > Marine > Unclassified | place: USA...
GATGGGTTTTTCAAAATACATCAGCCACTTTTCTTCTTTCTGAAATACTCCTTAGCTATTGCTCTGTATAATGCTTTCTGAGTATATGTTAGTTGTTTATATCTGGCCGAGGCTTCTGTGCGAAAATCATCTAGAGTTTGTGACTTATTGTTCCACTTAAACTTTTTAACATTCATAAAGAGGGGTCTCAGTCTACTATTTTCTTTGCATCCCTTCAATTCAACTAACCAATGGTATAGGAACTCTTCTGCATTATTGAATGTTGTCTTCAGACGATGCTCCTCACTAATTTGAAATCTAAAAACATCCCACCCATCGGAAATGGAATCTTTCGTATTCTTGTTGTTGTTGTTGTTGTTGTTGTTGTTGTTGTTTATGGTCGACGTTCGGTCTTTCTCCTTCTTTATATTTGTATTGTTAATTACATCGACAGCAACATTACTTAGCAAATATAACCCGTCGTTGCTGAAGCATTTATCATCATTATACTCAATACAATCTGATTGTGACATAATTCTGGCCATAATATTATTATCATCATCAACTTTTAAGTAATCGGTGTAAGCTTTAATTAACTGCCAATCAAACTCTCAATCCCAACAATCCTTTACCTCGTACGGCATACTAACAATCCTCTACCAAACCTCTCGCCATGCTTCTCTTTTCCTTCCCAACTTGCCGTAGTTTGTTTAGCTTTCGTACTAAGGCCAGTCCATACAGAGTTTGTTCTATCTTTTGTGTTAGCTTCATACTAAGGCCAGTCCATACACGTAACACTGGGTAAACTGCTCCCGCCAAAGCGGACTCGGTTAGAACGTATTACAATCCCATCCACTGTTACTAGAATTGGTACTGATGCCTTTGACTGTTGCGTTAGATTAAGGGAGGTAGTTATACATAATGAGGTAGTACAAATTGATGCTAAAGCATTTCACAGATGCACATCATTGGAGAGATTCAAGTTTCCAAGAATTTATACTCGCTTGAATAACATCATCCGAGCAGGGCAAAGAGGTATGGAGGCAAAGCTAGATGATATTACTGCATTAGAATGGCGAGGCGGAGAACTCTCTATCCCTGCTATGCGTCGAGAGATAGAAAATACTACATGGGGAAGGATGGAGACTTTAGTAGAGGTAAATAAGGAGAAGCTTGACAAGATTATCAGATTGTTAGATTACTATGAAATCAAAGAGGCTACGACAATGTTTGAATTAGCTCTTTGGAAGGCAAAGATCGACCAAGTTGGTGATATAAACAGAGATATTGATATGTATCGTGTGGAAGTGCCCGGGCCGGTAAAGGATCGTATACTACAGTACATAGGTTATATATAATGTCTACAATAACATGTATCAATTGCAACTGTAAGGTGCAAAGGGTAATTATCTAATCATCTCAAACTATATAATAAATATAGACTATGTGTTCACATGAGGAGCTACTTCTCTTCTTGAGCCTTCGGCACTGAGGTGGACACTGTTTATGTCGCGGCGCTTCAATTGGGCCCGGCCGAGTGCTTCTTGATGAGATAACGGAAGAAGAGAAGTCAGGATACCGCCCACCTACCAGCCATGAGAGTCTACTACTACTAATGTAAAATGTGTTAGTCTACCTATGTACCAGTGATAATATCACTTCCTTTCAATCTAAATTGGCTTTTACCATTGTATAATATTGTACCATTGTAATAACAACAAACTCTTCTGACATCTCATTTGTATTATTTAGTATCTATAAGCATCATTCAGGCTGGACAAACAGATATAGAGGCCAAGATAAATGACATTCCAGCAGTAGAATGGAGAGGCGGAGAGCTTGTTATCCCTGCTGTTCATCGAGAGATAGAGAATCAATGGGGAAGGGAAGAGGAAACTGCGGTAGAGGTAGATAAAAGAAAACTGACTGCAGTTGAGAGATTGATTAGGTACTACGAAATCAAAGAGGCTACGACTTTATTCGAATTGGCATTATGGAAGGCCAAGATTGATCATGCAGACATATCGAATGCTGATCGAGGTGCATACCGTGTAGAAGTGCCTGGTCCAGTTAAGGATGCTATCCTACAATTCCTTCATGATGAGTAGATTACGAATGTAGAAGTAATAGATCATACTCTCGATTATTGGTAGTTATTGGGAATAAGGAAGGAGAGACCATCTATAAGACTAAAATTATATTAACATAGACACTAGACGCTTATTCCTCATTACCAATAGCAGCTAATCGTATCTCTCGTAAACACTTCATACTCGTTTCCAACGGCATACCATCCACAGTAGCCTCCTTCTTGCCACTAACTCCATCACGACATCCTGCCTTAACACACCGATGTAACAACTGCGTCTCTTCTTCTTCACTTGATAATACTGTATCAATCCACTCTTTCTTATCATCCATGGTAAACCCACCCAGTGTACTATGACAATCATAAAATCGTACAATGGCAGTAGCAGCAATCAAGGCGTATGCACCCCAATTACTAACACTTGCGGCAATCAAATGATCAGCCGGTGTTACACATCCAATCATCTTACCGTTTGGTATATGTTCATATATCTTATCAATGACCTTACCCATACCTAACTCATTACCACCATCACCAATGGCAATATATGGTATGTTTATATCCTTGGCATATAATGGTATTCGATGTAATGGGAAGATCAATCCCTTCTCTGTCATGTTAATTCCTCTCATTGTATAACAATTCCCATCTGACGCTGGACCTGCTCTTTCACAAGATATAATCAAGTCTGCAGTAGCCGTGGCTGATTTCATTATTGCATAATTGTTAGTTAACCAAACTTCATTAGGATTGGACATTGATGGACAGAATGATAATGTAATCTTTGATAATAATAGAAATTCCTCTTGAATGGCAGCATAGAATATTGGAGCATTGCATTCTTCTGTTAGTAATGTTACTTCATAACCTAATTGGAGACATGCACGTGCAATAGCAATTGATGCTAATCCATCTGTTTCCATTGGTGGAGTTTCATCGACACAACATGGGAAGCCAGTTAATATAATGATATGTGGTGGATCAATTTTATGTCTACTTTGGAGACGTGATAATATTTGTGCTGATTTTAGTAAGTCACCTTGTACTATTAGATGTTTCATACCACGTCCGCCTGCATCTGTTGTTATTAGATTGTGTATTGCTTCGATAGAGGAGAGGGCCGATGGTGGTAGTGGAGCTAGTTTGTCTTTATTGAGCAACGAGTGCATTTGAGATGTTAGTGATGCCATTTTGATCGAATGTTGTTTGTGGGTGAAATAAAAGCAGCAGATGATGAAGATTGAAGTAATCTGTTATTGGATAGACGGAGCACAGTAGACGCCAAGGACCTTGCTCTCATTTCTCATATTGATATGCAATTCATCACTCTCACCACACCTTCACAAACACAAAACAAAAGGATATACCGCCTACCATAGAGTGTAAAAATGTTTGGCCTCTCTCTGGTGAATATGATTGATGTACTCATACTATAACAGTGAACTGGTCTAAAATCATATCTACATTATTCAGTACTTATTGGCTTAATATATCATTATTTCTCATGATTGTATCATCATTGTCGCGGGATTGAACATAAATACAAAAGTATACGCATCTTGTGCACCTTTTTTTATACAGACGGTACACGACATACACCTCATTAACAAATATTAACAACCATTATTGTTTACGGATATCTAATCAGCAATATGAGTTGCAGTAAGCGTAAAATTCAAACAATGTCAAGCAGCACTTCATCAGATGAGGTGTTTGAGTATAAGAGGAGAGGGCAGAAAGTACCAAAGGATGTAGTAAGTGTTCGATTTCATCCTAGTGTTATTGAGGTTGGTATGAATGAGGTTGATGATGTTGCTTTTAGGAATTGCAAGCAATTGAGAGAAGTTATATTGAACAAAGGGTTACAGACGATCGGAAAATCCGCGTTTTATGACTGCCCATCATTGAAGAGCATCAATATACCCTCTACTGTTACCAAGATTGCTAGTTATGCATTTGGTGACTGCAATAGTTTATGTGAGTTAGTGTTGAACGACGAGCTTAAAGAGATTGATGGCCGGGCGTTTTTTAATTGCAGAAGTTTAAGAGAAGTTACACTAAATGAAGGCCTCAAAAAGATTGGAGAATGCGCCTTTCATAGTTGTGCTTCATTGCAGAGTATTAATATACCCTCGTCTGTTACCAAGATTGGTGAAGCGGCATTTATGTATTGCACTGATTTAGTGGAGGTAGCATTAAACAACGGACTTGAAGAGATCGCGGACCAGGCATTTTATGGCTGCTCATCATTGCAGAATATTGTAATTCCTTCCACTGTTGAAAAGATTGGCGCTGAAACATTTCACGAGTGTAGTAATTTGAGGGAGGTGGAATTAAATGATCGTCTTACAGAGATGGGGGGTGATGCATTCATCAAATGCCATTCATTGCAGAGTATCAATATACCATCCACTGTTACCGAGATTAGGGCGCGTGCATTTAGTAGTTGTGATAGTTTAACAGAGGCGGTGATCAATGGAGGTCCAACGAGTATAGAATATATGGCGTTCAATTGCACATCATTACAAAGTATTACGATTCCTCCCACTGTCACTGAGATTGGAAAGTGTGCATTTCAATATTGCAATAACTTGAGGGAGGTAATATTAAATGATGGGATCAAGAAGATCAAAGGACAAGCGTTTCATAATTGTACATCATTAGAAAGTATTACAATACCCTCAACTATGAGTGAGATTTGGGATTATGCATTTGATAGTTGTACAAATTTACGGGAAGTAGTTCTGCATAACAAGGCAGTACGAATTACAAAAGATATATTATTCAATAACAACTATGAAGGAATACAAATTAGTGTTAATGCATTTCAAGATAGCACATTTGGAGAGATTCAAGTTTCCTCTCCTTTCAAGTCGCCTGAGTGATATCATTCAAGCTGGACAAACGGACATAGAGACCAAGATGGATGATATTCCTGGATTAGAATGGCGAGACGGAGAGCTAGTCATCCCTAGTGTGCGTCGAGAGATAGATGATGATGATGGATGGGGAGTGGTGACTGAAGTAAAGGTAAATAAAGAAAAACTTGCCAAGGTCGAGAGGTTAATATCATATCATGAAATTAAAGAGGCAACAACACTATTTGAATTGGCATTATGGAAGGCTAGGATTGATCAAGTGGATTTGGATGATACTGAGACTGATATAAACAGAGATGCATATCGTGTGGATGTACCCGGGCCGGTAAAGGATCGTGTCTTTAGACACGTATGTTAATTGCACTGTAAGGTGTAAAAAGTAATTATCCTATGTAGGAGTTACAATAAATGACGTAGATGATGAAAGACTATTAGTGAGTACATACCTAGATACTGTACAATATTAGCACTTCTCTAGGATACCGCCTACCATGAGAGTGTAGCTGAAATTTATGTTTGTCTATCAGCAAACGTCTCTTCCTTTCTAAATTGGCTTTTACCATTAATATTGTACCATTGTAACAACAAACTCTTCTGACATCTCAACTGTATTATTTAGTATCTATAATTTTAGTTATCAGTGCTAACGTTATTAGTATAACAAAGCAAAATCCACTCGGTGCATCATCTTTGACTTTTGATAAAAACGCTCATGTAGATATTTGGTGTTAGGGAAAGGAAATGCCAGAGTATATAGGAAGTAAACAACTTTTAGATGTCCCCAAGGACGTTGTTAGTGTACAATTACATCCCGACGTTATCGAAATTAGTAGTGCTGCATTCCGTCTGTGTCGTAGTTTAAAGGAAGTAGTTTTAAACAATGGCCTGCTGAGAATTTGTAGGAATGCATTTGAACATTGCAGGGCATTAGAAAGTATTACTATACCATCTACAGTTACTGATATTGATGATGCTGCCTTCCGTGGGTGTATCAATCTAAGAGAAGTAATATTAAATAAAGGACTTAAGAAGATTGGGCGTGAGGTCTTTAAACATTGCCATTCATTGGAAAGTATTAGTATTCCTTCGACAGTTACTGAGATTGGTAAGTATACACTTTTTGAATGCAAACGTCTAAGAGAGGTAGTATTAAATGAGGGATTGGAGAGGATTAATAATGGTTTATTCCACAACTGTGAATCATTAGAGAAAGTCAAATTTCCATCAACTTTAAAAGAAATTGGGGATCAAGCATTTCTCAACTGCACCAACTTGACATCAGTATCATTAAACGAAGGGCTAGAAAAGATAGGGATGTTATCATTCCAAGCATGTTCAATAGAAACTATCACCTTCCCTTCTACCCTTTTGGAAGTTTGTGGCTATTCATTTTGTAATTGTAGTCATTTGGGAGAAGTGATCATGAATGAGAATCTGGAAACTGTTGGAGAAAGAGCATTTTATCGTTGCCTATCATTACAAGGGTTTAAGTTCCCCAACATTTCAATACGGTTAGAGAATATTATTGAGGCCGGACAAACAGAAGTGGAAAGTAAGGTCGAAGAAGCCATCATCGGCAGAGCATCTAATATTGTATGGAGTAAAGGAGAGGAGATGTTCGTACCCGCTGACGCTGAATCTTTGAGAGTTGAGCACCTCCGTACTAGCGGAAATCTTGACACGGTTATAACCTCTAAGGTTTGGTGGTTTGGTATCAAACAGAGAATGGATAAGATTGTGAAACATTTATCGTACCATGAAATGAAAGAAGCCACGACACTATTCGAACTTGCTTTGTGGAAATCTCGGATTGATCAAGCAGCAGATGATGCCTACGACATGAACCGAAACGCATGTCGTATTGAAGTACCCGGGCCAGTTAAGGATATTATTCTACAGTACATAGGTTATAACATATAACATAATTTTATAATTATAATGTCTACATAAAGTATAAAACAAATGTTAATTTCAATTGCAATGTAAAAGTGTAAGTATAAATATCTAATCAATCTCTAACCATGGTGTCTATATTGTTCACATGATGTGTTTTTGGCATCGAGGAAAGACTTGTTTGATTCCATATGAGAAAAGATGTCAATCATTGTTGTTCCTTTGCTTTTGCGCTTACAATGGCGTTGCATTTCATGATCAATTTCGTTCGGCGTACTTCTCGGACATCCTCTTCTTGGGTCGTTAGCCATGCTACTGATTCTCTTCCGAGATTGAGAAATTTACATTCATCTTGGTGGTCTTTCCAGGCTTGTGATTGACACTCGGAACTACAGTATTGTCCTATTCTACAAACACCACATATCTTGAGATCCATGCGGAGGTACGTCTGACGGCATGTGTTGCACACACCAATCTTTTGTTCCATACGCTTGGATTGAGCATACTTAGCCTTTAGGCAATCACATGATAGTCTTTTATGGAAGAAACGAATCACAGCTCTATCTTTCCCTCCTGCCAAATCCCGAATTGATGATAATGCGCTGTACACTGCTAAATCAAGATTTGTATTAACGTCCCACGTGGCAATGAGAGCAGGGTCATTAACTGAATCCAGCTTGCTTTGAATGAAGGCAAATGCTTCCAATAATAGACACCCATTTGCTAATACTCGAGCACCACCTGAACCAGCACCTCGTTCGAGAATGTTTGTTCCAATACTTAATAAGATATCCATTGCCATCTTACGATGTTCAACATTGTTCCAAACGGTGGGATGATTTGCATATGACTGTTTTACATACTCCAGTAACGACCACAAACCTTCACCGGCTCGCTCAAACTCTTCGTTTACCAATAAATGACGTTCCTTCTCGTCAAAGACAAATAATTTATCAATGAATTGATAAACAGGATGCGAATCGGCAGGGTATATTGTGTTGTGACCGTGGTTGCAAGTTAATGACTTGTTATTCTCTTCTTTATCCCAGAGTACCCAACCTTTCCAATGATATTGCTCGACATTAGCCCAGTGTCTGTCTGCTGCCTTGGCCTTTCGTGCCTTTCCTTTTGCTCGTTTTCTGGATGGCATTGTCTAATTTGTATGTTTGATTGATATCATAAAGAGTAATATTAAGCTATTATCACTACTATATCTGCCAATAAAATTATGCGCACATGATATGTTCATTTTGTCATCTAGCCTGCCAGAAGTCTTAAGCAGCTTCTTTTCTTGTCAATCTATGCACAAATCTCTTTTGTTTTTACTGTATATCAATGGATTCACTTCCGTTTTTACATTAATAAGTAAACTTTTCCCCTCTCGATCGATCTCGATACTAAAATAATTTTTGATTTGATTAAAAAAAAGCGGGCTCAAAATATCATGGTCATTCATCATTGTCGGCGGCTGGAAGGGGTTATATATAAGTGTAATAGAAAAGTATTACCACTACTACCTGCCAACTAATTCAGAATCTCCTTGCAGTTTATTTGTAGTGTATATTATGACGTAAAGTGCACATGATATGTTCATTTTTGTCATCTAGCCCTCAACGTCTCTTGTTCCACATATAAAACATTACACTTACTTCTTCTATACACTAATATCAAAGATTCTCTTCTTCCATTTTATATACATGAGATGTCTATTGTCCAATCCATCAGCCATAGGCTAGAAGCCCATCCAACAACTACTCCATCTTATACCCTTTGGTAATTTCCTATTATGTATTGTATTATTCCGAACTACCGATAATACAATCAAATCTAATATTAAATCACTATTTGGAGGAACTATACCACTATATCCCTTATATTCTCTATAACCAAAACCAACATCACCAGTAATTCTAAACCTTGCCTTTTCACCTAATACCAATAGTTTTGCTGCATCGTGCAATCCTCGGAGTAATTCATTGGGTGTATCCTTCTTGTCGACAGTAAAGTGAATCTTCTTCTCAGAATGGAACATATCATCAAATTCTCTTCGTTCATTCTTCTTCTTTGTGTCGATGTACCATCCCTTATATCTAATTGTTACTATGTCGCCGGATATGATATTTCCGACATTGTTATTCAATTGATCACGTCCGTCTGATTGTTGCAGTGTCTTCTCCTTGGTCACGCCCATGTTGATAAATCTTGATGATAGTATATCAGCGTAATATATTAGTAGAATTATGTTGTGCTTGCTTTTATGGCTAAATTATATCCTCTTTATCCAACCGTGCACATCCAACGCAGATCAAGACCAAGATGGAATTGTCTTACAATATCAATCTCCTAGCTTATATATGATGGGGCGGTATAAAAGCAGCAGCCAAAAACATTGCAATAAAGATTAATATCATTGGTACAAGTATATATACCAATGTCGGTATATTATGCCACCATCCATAATAGTAATTGCAATACGAGTAGAATTTGTTTGTGTTGTTTCAAACTCGGAATGTTGTGATATTGTTTGTTGCTCTTTACCGCCGCCGCCGCGTATGCTTAGCAGTGGACTAGATAACGATGAGGAAGAGGTGCCTATAACGTCTCTGTTTATTATATATTCAGTGTCCATCCTACCTACTATTGAATATCCACAACAATAAAGCATTGCAATGAGCAATGTTCATTTTATTTCTTTATGTCGCGGTATCTTATTATGAGAGTTTAGTGATGTTGCCGATCACCGCTACCACTGTATTATTGTGTTGGGGTTGTTGCAATAGATCTACAGCGATTATGACGCCCTCTATCCCTATAATGCAACGTCGGACTCTTTTAATACCAATAATATTCATTATACAACTTATCTTTGTTAGAAACTTTATACAAAATCAATGCAAGCTCTTCAATAATGTCCGCGATGATCAACAATCAACCTCAAATTTAAGTGCACCATCAACTACCAACAACTCTTTACCACATAACTCTCATCTCGACAAGCTCACACAAACACTATTATCAACAGTGCCAAAAGATGGTATATCAAACATATTAACAACTACAGAAACATCACCATCATTTCATATCTTCGTCTACCCTAATAACATTGATAAATATATAAGTAAACGAATTCTAGAGAATGGTATTTATGAAGGTGGTACTACTAGATTAGTTGAGAGTCTATTGCCGCTAAAGAGTGGTAATAATGGTATAGAGTCTAATAATACTACACCTATAGATATCGATGGGGACGACAAAGAGGAGAGCTGCAATATTGATATAGTATTAGACTTGGGATCAAATCTCGGTTATTATTCACTATTGGCAGCATCACGTGGATATAATGTTATATCATTCGAGGCCTCACCTGATACGGCATGGTTACAAAAGTCTAGTGCTGCATTGAATGGTTGGTTAGTTGATTCTTCTTATTATACAACAATAATAGACCAAGCTGATGAGAGTAGAGAAGATAGTAATAGTGGTAGAAGAAACAAAGGAGGAGAGGGCTCACTTCTACTATTTCCAGTAGGCGTATCCGACATACCAACCACTGGACGAATGTCTCGACACTCTAGTAGTCCAGGCATGACATCATTTGCAACATCTAACAATACCACAGATCAATTTGATTTGCAACCAGGCATTAATGGCTCGGTATTAGATGTTGATATAGAATTAGTTCGAGTTGATGATGTATTGTCCGAGTTGGGATTAGGAGTTATTAATAATGCAGACAACACAAACAACAGCAACATCAGCTACAAGCTAAGTATACGATATAGACTACTAAAGATTGACGTAGAAGGATATGAAATGAAGGCAATACAAGGTCTTAATCTACAAATTTATCCATTTGAATCAATAGTAATGGAATATTTCCCAGCTATGCTACAATCGGCAGGATTAGATCGACCTATGGAGTTATTGGAATATATTAAATCATTTGGATATGAGTTTTATATTATTGAATCAAAGAATGGTAGTGTTGAGAAGGTTAGTTTGGATGATGATTTGTTTAGTAAGAGTTGGGTTAGGAATGATCATATTAATTTACTTGCCAAAAGAAGGATTAGATGATGATTATTTAGATTACAGTCTGAGGTGGAGGGTCTCCTCTTTCTATGATTGGAAAGTAATGGAGATGCATGTCCTCCAAGTCTAGCCCAAAATAATTGAATGGATATCACATATGAATGGTCATGACTGATTATGAACGGCAAGTCAGCAATGGTCACAGAGCATTAAATTACACCCGCAACATTACTTATAACTAACAACTGAATAATGGACGAGTTTGTGTATACGGGGAAAGGACAGAGCGTTCCAAGGAACGTGGTTAGTGTACGGTTTGCTTTAAATGTTACAGAGGTTGAGGACCATGCATTTGAGGACTGTTATGATTTAATAGAGGTAGTATTAAACGATGGTCTGAAGAAGATTGGGATTGAAGCATTTAGAGATTGCTCTTCATTAGAGAGTATCACATTACCATCTACTGTCATTGAGATTGATAAAGAGGCATTTAGTTGTTGCACATCACTGCAGAGTATCAATATACCATCTACGATAACTGATATTGGCCCTAATGCATTTAGTAGCTGCATTCGTTTACAGGAGGTAGAGCTACATGAGGGGTTACAGACGATTGGGGCCTGTGCATTTACACGTTGTGAATCATTAGAAAGCATCAACTTACCATCTACGCTTACTGAGATTGGTAACAGAGCATTTATACATTGCTTTAGATTACAGGAGGTACGACTTCATGAGAGCCTTGAGACGATTGGATATAGAGCATTTGTAAGTTGCTCTTCATTAGAGAGGTTCACCTTTCCCAGTATTTCAACTCGTTTGAACAATGTTGTGGAAGTGCAGACTGAAGCAAATAGAATCCGTCAACTGAACGAGATTGATGCCATCCGTGGTGATATGATAGTAAGAAGAGGTAGTGAACTGTTTGTACCTGGAGCTGTAGTTAGAGGTGGTAGTAATTGGACTTCAGTTAAGGCAAGTATTGACCAGATTGTAAGCTGGATAAGGTATCATGAAATCAAGGAGGCAACATCGCTATTCGAATTAGCTTTGTGGAAGGCAAGGCTAGATCAAGCAGATGAAGCAACTGATATTAACCGCGGAGCATATCGTATTGAAGTACCTGGACCGGTTAAGGATGCTATCTTGCAATACCTTTAGTTGACTGGTGAACTGAATAAGGCGTCTCTTCGGCTATGTTTGTGCGGCAGTGGACTGAAACGAGGAAGTTTCTATATGTTATAAACTGATAGCCATATATCATTATATGAAACTACAAACAAGTTTCTATTATTATAAACTGCCCTTATGTTATATGAAACTATACCTCAAAGACTTGTCTACCTATACAAATACTACCCTTCATGTAAGATTTAGAAAGGAATGGTCAGCATCCCGAGGCCAGAGTAGGTGCATGACACTGGCAGATGATCACTCAAATCAATACCATCTGGATATACTACCTCACATGCCGACTCGTCACTCGGTATCAAATGCTTCATACTATAAAAGATATAATCCAATGTGTACTGATAATAATCACAATCTTCTTCACTATACAATCCTTTCAATAATGTATTCTGTTCTGTATCATATGTAAAACTATCTCCATTATATGTTGGTACATGCGCTGATAATATCTCTACCATTTCATTATAATAGGTCTGATTTCTGTACTTGGCTTCTGTTCCATTACATGTATTGCTACGACAATCTTTATCTTCATTGAAATCACCACCCAACAATACTAGCTCGTTCGATGGGATATCTTTTGAATCAACAAAGTCTTTCACCAAATTGAATTGCTCAACTCGAACGTCATGATTATCACCAAACGAGTCTGATGTAGTATGCATATTAAATACATGAATGGTATGCCCATTTTTGGTAATGTTAGCATACAATACACCCTTGGCTGCACTCTCAACATCGGTAGGAGTAGCTGATATAATACCATTTAACCAACTAACATATTGTTCATCTTTATTCGATTCATCTGCAGAGATTGGATGCTTAGAAAAGATGGCAAGTCCACTACCTATCGTTTCTTCAGTCATTATATAATGACAATATCCAGCTGCTGACATTCCATCACGTAACTCATCATGAAAAGACCATACCTCTTGTAATAATATCACATCTTCATCACGAGTGGCAAACCAATTCACAATCTCTTGTACTCGTATCTCTCGCTCATCTTCATTTTGACATTTCACTTCTGGAAATTTTGTTGATACTATTCCTTTTGGTAGACATGTTATTAGGAATGTATTAAATGTCATGATTTTGATTGTGGATGTATCTTGTGTTGAGTTAGCACATATTCCGAGAGTGGCGGAGGTGTGTATTTCATTTGTACCTAATTTTAAGCCTAATATGACGCCCAAGGCAATACCAATGGCGATGATACAACCGCATGATGCTAGGCAAATTGTCTTGGTACGCTTACTGACTGTCATGGTTAGATATATTGAATATGAGAGGAGATAATAGAGGCGCTTTGAGAAGAGAGAGGGATTATTTGAGCTATGGTACTTACTTGCTCGATTGTTAGTCGGTATCCTCACTCACGGGAATAAAATAGAACAAACTCACCACGCCACTCAGTTGCATAAGGATCTCTATTGCAGGAGGTATTATACGTTATTTAGGTGTTGTAGGGTATGCTGTATAGTTCTCTTTGTTCAACATATCAGTATAAATTTAGGTACACATCTTGTGCACTTTTTTTTAATTGAAAGTGCATCTAACCATAAATTATCTGCTAACCAAACATAATCCTCTCTGTCTATTATTGACAAGAGAAAAGCAGTCAATAACTGCAAATAATCAATAACTTTTAAAACGGTTGAATTATACTAGAAATTTGAGGGAAGTCGTATTCAATGAAGGTCTAAGAACGGTAAGACGTAATGCATTTTGTGGATGCATCTTTCTACAACGTATAATATTACCATCTACTCTCACGGAGATTGGTGATGATGCCTTCAATGGTTGCCGTAGTTTAAGAGAGGTAGGATTAAATGATGGTCTGAAGAAGATCAGGGGTGGAGCATTTTATTGTTGTAATTTATTGGAAAGCATCACAATTCCATCTACTCTCACGGAGATTGGCACACATACATTTAACAGGTGCACTAGTTTGAGGAAGGCTATACTTCATGAGAACCTTCAAAAGGTCGGGGCATATGCATTTGCAGATTGCAATCAATTGGAGAGGTTCACCTTTCCCTGCATTTCAACTCGCTTGAACAATGTTTTAGAAGTGAATACTACTGAGGCAAATAGAACCCGTCAACTGAACGAGATTGATGCCATCCGTGGTGATATGATAGTAAGAAGAAACGGCACTGAACTGTTTGTACCCGGAGCAGTACTTAGAGGAGGAAGTAATTGGAACACAATTAAGGCAAGTCTTGACAAGATTGTAAGTTGGATTAAGTATCATGAAATCAAGGAGGAAACGACGCTATTCGAATTGGCTTTGTGGAAGACAAAGCTAGATCAAGCAGATGAAGCAACTGATATTTATCGAGAGGTATATCGTGTTGAAGTACCTGGACCAGTAAAGGATGCTATTCTTCAGTACCTTTAGTTTGTTGAGAGTTGTGAATGAAGATATGGGAATAGAGAAGAGTAAAGTGTTGTTTTTGGTAAGTAGTTAGTTGAACACGTTGGGTAGTAGTACATCTATTGGTTACATCTAGGAATGACACGCCTTGAGGGCATAATGTTGATCATAACAAACTCAAGGTAATAGACACAAGTAGAGCAATCCAAACTAATACTGGTACTAATTGGAGATCTTTCAGCTTCCCGAAACCAAACAAACCAATCAAGCTGGCAGACATTACTGCTGTTATGTATCCAGTAACTTTGTAAGTATCATCAACTAAACCAAATGCAGGTAGTAACGATACAAAGTGTGAAATGAGTCCATACCCCATCCATTGAAGCAGTAATGTATTCTGATTACTATCTGGTTCAAGGTCCCACATCTTGCCGCCTGTGAGTGGGGCAAATAGTAAAGGTATACCGTTGATGAGACTGTTTACTGCATATAACTTGGTCAATAGATTAGCCAAGGTATGTTCGGTAAGACAGGCAATTGCAACAACTGCATTGATAACGAGTACAAAGTACGAATTCTTCTTTGGCATGTTCACGGTAGCTGCTTTGTCTGTTAGAAGTTTGAATACTATCATGGCCATGTATGGTAAACAACTCCATCCTACGGCCTTTTCAAATGCCATGTTAGAATACAATTGTAGAGCTAGTAATGTACAGATGTTGAGACTAACACCGCAGAACTCTTGTGCCATGAAACTACTAAAGTCGTCAACTTCCATCTTGTAAGATCCGAGATGAAACTCAGGTGTGAATATGCCAGTGGCAGCATTTAGGCCTAATGCACCGAGGAATGATTTAACTGCCACGTCCTTTGATAGTACAGGTACAATAGCTCCGCCACGAGGAATTGATATCATACTTTGTGATGCATCAGTTTTAGTCCCTGCTTTGACTTTGAGAAAGAAGGATGACTTACTCATCGTGGTAGCCAGCCGCCTCGGCGTTGCATAACACGCCTGCAAGAGCACGAGAAGGAGAAGTGAAGATGTATTACGCATTTGGTTGTTGTGATATGAGATGAGGTGATAGAGATGAGTAGTGATGGAGAGTTCTCATAAGGATTCGATCTTGAACAAAAACGGCATGCAACTTTTTGGAATCTTGCAATCTCCTCGGGATAAGACAGAAGACAAAAGACCCCTGCCTAACTGCTAGGGGAATAGCATGTCAAATGATGTGAGGTGGGAGTACAACTCTACCTGCGGTAAGCATCATGTGTGTATTGTTACATTCTAACATTTGCAACTACTACTTAGTCAATGGTTATATCTACCTGAGGCGATGCTTACTCTATTCTATAAACCTGATACTCACTCTAGCTTCTTCCTTTTGACACATACACTGCACCTTTACCTACCTTCTTTGCTTTGATATGGAGTATAAGGGGTATACATACTAGCAAGCCCAGCGATACATAACTAGTAAGCCCCTCCCCAACTATACACACACAGACATCTCATGCCTAATACTCCACTTCATATATTAAACAGCCGCTGTCAGCGGTTCCGTCAAATCAGAACCTCTCTCTAAAACTCCACCATTATCATCTACAATATCCTTCTTCTCAATAAAGTGCGTAATGATACTAGCAAATCCCGCCGCTACCCAAAATGATGTAGCACTAATAACAATCTTACTACCAGTTGCCATCCGGCATCTATCTTCAAACAACAAACTGCCAATACCATTTGTATTCAATCCATTTAATACATCATTATTACATGCATTTGAATTAAATATGAGTAATGTCAATCCTTGACATATAGCCACTAACAAATATAATCCACCATAAACATCCCATCCACTTGTACTACTACCCTTATTTAAATTCCTCATTGATGTACTTGGTATAACAGTTAAACAACTAACAAACAATGTAATAATTAATGCAATTATACCTAATATAAATGTTATTATTGTAAATGCACGTGATACTGTCCACGTTGTATCTATATTTGTTGTTGATGGGTAGGAGTGACATTCTTCTGTTATGGATGTTGTACCGTCGGAAGCTATTTTTATTGACCAACGATCGTATGCCCAACTGTTTTATATGTATTGCGGTATATGTTATTCCGGCGTATTGCAAAATGAGATTAGAAAGTGTTAAGAGCACATAGACATAGATATGAGCATATGATATGAGCATAAGATATGAACACAAGATATGAACACACATCGTCACATACACTACAACAAACAACTCAACAAAAACTTACATTCCCAAACCCAACCTCAAAGGCGCCTCACTACCACTTACATCCACAAATTGTACAAAGTTACATCGTGCACTTTTTAACCATAATAATGATGTCATTAATATAAATGCCGTTAAGGCAAAGAGCAATGATAGTATGCTTAGTGCTTGTCTGTTATATCATTGCAATAGTTATATATGATGGTGTATGTAAATGTATATCAATCCATGATGTTGTACACAAGAGAAGATGGAAGAGTGAGAGCTATGTATGTATGTATAATCTTATTGCAATTTTCACACTAAAATCTTGCAAGTGATAAAGAGAATCACAATTGCAATGCACGCCGAAACTAACACTTACGATTTTGAGCGAGCCATTTGTTGTTTTCTTTAGTTTATTATGGACCAGATATTGATGCTTATTAGATGAATTGTTGAATAACAACGCTATATTTGCACCTATTTGCACCTAGCTAGCCTAGGTACCACCTTTATTTTTGTTCAATGTGACTCGTTTTCATGTCAAGAGAACTCTGTTCAGTATAGGAACCGTTTAGCGATTCTAAGCTTTTGGCAAAATAGCATGCCTTTCTACTGTCAACATGTCGTAGCACATGTATTGCCTTCGAATATGTGGCCGAGGATTATATTACCAATGAATATATTGTGTATGTTGTTGGGTAGATAGATGAGGTCAATTAGGAGTTTACAGCACATAAGGTATCATAACGGTGGAACAAAGTTGTGCTCACTATTGGGAGATAACTGATAACACTCTTCATACCCTCAAATAGAATTGCAATAGATATACATAACAATGTCAACAACAAATCAAGAAAGTATAAGTCAAACACTATTATGGTGTCTTCTCTCGGTACTATCAGTTGGTATCATCATACAATTACTACTTTTCCTACTAATAATCAAACATAAAGAATCACCATCCATCAAAGCAAGTCAACCAATTGGTATGTCATTAATTACAATTGGTGGATGCTTTACATTTATTGGTGGAATTTGTTTAATAGTCCCCCCATCGGTACCGACATGTGCATTTGCCGAAAGTATAATATTCATTTCTGTAACATTAATTGGTAGTAGTTTGGCGGCAATGGCATGGGGCATGGAGAGTGGAGAGGATAGCGTTCACCGCTATTGCAATGTTTGGTAGAAGACGGAGGAATAGTAGTGATAATATAACTCAGAGGGGTGTTGGTATTTTGGGATTAGATGGTCATAATAAGGAAGATATATTAGATATGGCATTAGTTCAATTAAGACGGTATCCATTGAATGGTTTATGTGTTCGTCCTTCTGATACTTGGTGGACAGTCTTGGTGGGTACTATATTGACAATCCTTCCATTTGTATCTTTACTGATAACAGTATACAAAAGAGAAGAGGACTCTCATATACCTGAGGTGCTAAGTCTCGAGGATTCAACGCGTTGTATCTTCATTGTGTTTATCTTATGCTCGGTCACCGTTGTCCCGATGCTCGCATTTGATGTCACCCCCGCTATAAATCTATCAACATACATATCAATCTATCTCCTTCTTGTTGCTGTCGGCCCAATAACATGGTTCGTTATATGGATTAAGCTACGGAATGTTATACTGCCGAAGCAAGGAGCTGCCGTAGACATTGGGGAGCAGATTAGAACATCGGTCAATCGAAGTATGAACGATAAACGGCACGAGAAGGCAGTAGAGGCCCTAGAACAAGGCAGGATATTCGATGAATTGAACATGCCAAAAAGTATCAAGGTGTATAATGATGCATTAGACATGTGGCAGCAGAGTAGTGAACAAAGAGAGTTCGTTGGGGACTTTACATCGGATGAAATTAAGTCATTCAATGGACGAGATTGTGAGCTTATTGCCAAGCTCTTAATTGCCAAGGCAGTATACTCGGAGGCTCATTATGTACTCAAGGCAGCGGAATGTTATCTCAAGGCAATAGAAATATTTGAGTTTGCTCCGTGCCAACAACAACTTAAGGATCGAACAATTATATATCCGTAAGTCGCTGTGCATAAGACGTGTGCACATGATGTGTCTCTTTTTTCTTCTATCCAACTCAACTGTTCATCCACATTCTTAAACAAAGATGTTTTCACGCACTGTTTCGCCTTCTACAGGATGGGCAGGGATTAGAACAAGACTTCGTCTTTGAAAAGGCATTAGCAGCTCGTTTTGTAGATGAGTCGAAGGGCACTCAAGACTATCATCACGCCTGTGCATTGGCTTTACACTCGGAGATGAACGCTTGTCTTGCATCTAGAAGCAACCGAGATGGGTCGAATCTAAGGGCTGTGATTGATAAGGGGCTAGCTCTAGCAACCGTGGCCAATACGATCATGAAAACTGGAGTAAATCTATCAGAGGGCACTTATGTTATATGCCCAATGGCAAGGACGAAGAATGATGGTACTATCTGAACTACAAATGTTGGCGCAGATGAGAATGGGTTGCATATCAGCGCGGGACAAGCCATGAGAAGACTGAACAGTACAGAAATCTTCGATAGTGCTAAAAGTCGTCGTAGGAAAGCAGCACTTCAGTTACGGGCTAAACGGACTCTGCCACATGAACTACTTTTACAACATTATACAGTTGCCTTCATAGGCCTCACACATGACAATCTAGCCGAGGTGTTCAAGAGGGCAATAGCAGAGCAGCATCAAAAGTGGTGGAGGAGCATATTCATCTGTTACATGTCGGACTCGTTGTTAGGGACATACGTCTCATCATCGGACGAAGAAGAAGCACGGGCCGAGATCGAGAACTTGAAACAAAGGATATCAGTATCAAGAAAGGCATTACAAGATCTCTTGGAGGAACGAGCTGGCGAGTTATGCTTCTATGAGATCGAATCCCATTGCTTCTTTGGCTCATTCTTTGGCTGGAAAGAAGCAGGAGGGTACATCCACATCTCTCCAAGCATATGGGGAGTTGATGTTAAGATGTCACCAAGCCAATCGTATAGATGGGAGATCAAAGATGATTCTCCAGACCCGGAGTATAGCGCTTATAGTCACGGAATTGAAAACGTTTTAGATGCTGCCACCAGCCCGTTCAGTACGATATTGGAGGATGACTTTAATTTGGACAATTTGGTTGTTCAGGCAAGTAGAAGAACACTAACGGAAACGGTAGAGTAGTAAAGTAAACTTAGGATTAGGTAATAGAGAGCAAGAGACTCTAATCTGATATAAATATATGCATATCATATATAACATCATTACTTGTTGTTTCAATTCTCATTCTTCATTCTTCTGAATAACCGGGGCCCAACACCAACAGTATGACTCTACCACGTCTTCCAAACCCAGCCCTCCTTAAACCACGGATATAACACTACTATCCATTCCGTTACACTATAACTATACTCAATAATACTTATAAATGTCATCGGAGGCAGCAGCTTCGTCCCTCTGGCCACTCCTTATCTCATCCAAGTATGCTTTATACAAACCCAAAGCTCTCGAATAGTCTTCTTTCGTTGCACGTCCTTTTGTATATAGATCTTTAATTGCTGCTAAAGATTCACCACCCCCACTTCCCACCGCAATCATATAGTGTTTAACGGCGACATCCATATTGCCTAATCTCTCCTCATCCACTCCAAGATTGTATCTTGAAGTTGAACATCCATGCATAGCGCCTAACTCCCAGTAATGCATAGCCTTTTTCTTATCCATTGTCACTCCCGCTCCATGACAATAAGCATTGCCAACATTACAATATGCCTTAGCATATCCTAACTCTGCTGCTCGATACCATAGTTCAAAAGCCTTTGTATCAGATCGTACAAAACCATATATACCTTCAGAATAGCAACATCCAATATCGTAGATTGCCTTGACATCCCCAACCGCCACACGTTTCTTAATCCCTTCAATGTTCTCCGCATCATCAGCAGCCAGGGGACTTCTACAAAAGGCACAAGAGTTGTCGGTATCTTGCATAAATGCACCCATTGCATATAGTTTTACCACAGCATGACTTTCTTACTCATCCCGAATTCAATGTTGGCATTTGTACAAAGCAAATTGGACAATCCTCTTCCATTGTAGGAGGTTGTTTGAATAGTTTCTCCTCGTGTATTAATTCAGCGGCACGTTTTCTAAACTCCTTCTTATGCTGTGGACGGTGAGCAATCTGACAATCTTTATTGCAATATTTAACCATCTTACATGCTGTACATGCTTTCAGGTTGAACCGTCGGCCTTTCACCCTTGCCACAATTGGCACAGATATTATTAGAGGCTGATAATGATTCCATAATGGCACGTATGTCATCCAAAATCCGCGGGTCCGGGTCCCTCCCCGACCCCGCAATACTAATACTAATATCGTCTGCGGTAAATTTACTCATTATAATGGTCGCGTGCCGCTCTTGAAGGTGGTTGATCTTTTGCAATGAGTTTCCACACACAATGAGATATATTAATATAGGGTGGTTTTGTTAATACTCATCAGAGATTGATAAGAGAGGCAATATCCTCTTTTAGTTAGCCTCCGTATTAATACGTGAAATATTATTACACATGTAATAATATAGAAAATACGTACGAACAATCGTAATCTTTGTCAATAACTCAAAACACAAAAACGTAACAATAAACACAGTGATCTCCTCTCTATTGACGGCCCTTAAACTCTACAATATACTACCATAATCATGCTATTAATATCTACAATATTACTGTCGTCGTTATCCAGTGTATCATATGCATATCAAATCAATAGGATACCAACATCTCTAACTAATAAACATAACAGAGTTGCAACTACTGCAATATACCAACGTCCACCATCTTATGAACCACCTCCATATGATGACAATGATTACTACTATGATGATGATGAGTACGACGACAGAGATCCATTTGATTACTTTGATGATTATGAAGATGTAGACTTACCACCACCACCACTTGGCTACAATCAAAATTATGAACCATCCCAACCAAATAACTATAACAATAATTATAGACCACAGCAAGATGATGGCAACTTTGAATTTGATATGACACCCTCCAATCAAAATCGTGTACCAAATAATGGCGGAGGATCAGGTACATACTCAATAAAAGAACAACAAGCAGCATACCGTAATACAAAATACAATCGATCAACAAGTTGGCAATCTAGACAGAATTATAGACTAGATCAAACTCCGTATGGTACGCCTAATAATGTCTATCCACCGTCATCTAATAACTTGTCAAACACTAATAGTAATAGTAATAGTAATAGACAAGATTTTCAAAGAACATCTGGGTCGCCATCAACATGGTCACAACAGTTATATGATTCACAAAATAACTTTAATCCATTAACCTCCTCTCTTCTTCCTACACAACAACAGCAACAACAGTTGCAAAGTAGTAGATATGGTAAATTGCCAGGACAATCTCCATTATTAAATACAAGAAGTTCCTACGAAAGAGGTGGAGAATTAGTTCCAAATGGTACACCGAGTGGAGGGTTTAATCGAGATGGTATACTCTCACCTTCAAACAACAATCTATACCCCAGTAATAACAACAACCCTAATAATCCATACTCTCTTAACAGTCCACAACGACAACAGCAACAACAAAGGAGGGGTGGATTAGCATCAATAATAACAGGAGCTCAAACAATTGGAGAATCATACACTGATAACTTTCGTAGAGGTCCTGGTTCCGAAGATTTTAGACAGTCTACTCGTCAGAAACGCAGTAATACAGTCTTCGCCGGTGGACGGGAGAGGAGTAGAAGAGATGTATCCGAATATGGCACCAGTAATAGTATAGGACAATGGAATGATGATCAACGTTACGAAAATTTTGATAGTTGGGATACTGTTGATGGACGAATGGGTCGAGATCCGAGGGATGATTATGGGTTTGATAGGGAGCCGTTTGAGGAGCCGTTTGACAGAGAGGAGTGGGATGATAATGAATTTGATGACATCAACGAGAGAAGAGAAACATGGGATAGTATCGCTGATACGAGACGACAAGAGGTCGGGGTAGGAAGAGAGGGTAATTCATACTATTATGAACCACAGCCTGGTGATTATACGTATGATGGACGAAAGAGAAGTAACGAGAGAAGTCGAAGGGAAACAGAGGATTTGTTGGGGCGAGGGAATGATGATTTACGTCGTGACAGAGAAGAGGAGTATGAGTATGACTCTGGTGATTTTGCATGGCAGAGAAGAAGACGACGTCGTGAGCAAGAAGAACCGCCACAACAAGATAATAATCGTGAAGTGGCCTTCAATCGAAGTCGACCAACTTCCATTGGTAACATTGCAAATACAATCCCTCGTCGACCGAATCCAACAATTGATGTTACTGCACCCTTTAACAATAACAATAGTAGACGGCCAGATTCCATTGGCAAAAAAGCATGGTCCGATTCATCACCTTCGCCGTCAAGTAAGAAACAATCACCAACATTTACATATCAGAATGAAGAGAATGATTATAGAAGAAGAGGTGAACAGCAATCGCCTCAATATGGACGTGAAATTGCCTTTGGTAGGAATGAGGCAACAACACCACAATTTGGTGGTAATAGTTATAGTCAAGATCGGAGACGGAGTAGTCTGGAAACGAAGAGTAGTACGTTTGGTCAGATGAGGTCACCGCCGCCTCGGCCGACTGAGCGTATCAATCCTCAGCAGCAACAGCAAAATCAACAACAACAGAGGAATAGGGTAGAGCAACCACCTCCGCCTCCTCGGCAACAACAATATGATCAAGGTGGTATGAATCGTCCGATAGAACAACCACCGAATACAAGTAGATGGTCCAATCAATCAGTACAAAGACCTGTCGAACCACAACAATCAAGGAGGCCACAACGTAACACGAAGCAACTCAAGAGTACACAAAAGCCTCAGAAATACTCAAATCAAGGACCACTACGGAATGAATTCAAGATGAAAGAAAAGAACCCATTCGATTTTGTCGACGATATAATCAAGAATGGGGTGAACATTCTAGATCAAATACGAGACGTGCGAGGTGATACTACCACCAGCAGCAGTAAGAAGAATAAGAATAGCAGAATGAATAAGAAGAGAAAGCCCAAGTCGTCGTCATCATCGCTTGAGGAGGACAGGATAACCAAGGTTTTATTGGCCGATGCACGGTCCTACATTATATCAGATACTTCCCTTCGTAATATACTTGGCGAATCGATATCAATCGGGGAAGTGTATACAAGATCCTACTCGTCAACAATGGTAAATGGTACGAATAGATCACGATGTCAAATATCATTCGAAGTGAATGGTAGTAGAGGCAGTGGTAAGGGTACATTGATAGCTAATCAAGAGGACATTATCAAGTTGGATGTTGATATAGGGAATGATGTGATTGAGGTTAACGTTCGTAGACAGCAAGGATTCAATGTTAGAGATCTTGGGAGATAATGAATGATAATGATATGGTAGAAACCGGCATCGTAAGGTGAATAAAGCTAAGCTCGTGGGTATCGTTGGAAGGTAATATGATTAGATAAGATTTAAGATGAAAGGTATGTAGAGGTATGTACGTGTCTAATTTAAAATCACAACCTCACTCTTCACTTATCATTAACAATGACAAAAGTTGAATACTGATATTAGAATCACTTCTCCCAAATAATAATAAGGCACGTCATCGTTGAGCTACTTTAGTCAGATAGTATCTTGTTATATACAAATGACAATTACAATGGAAGAGGATGCGGTTAGTGCACGATTTAATCATTGGGTGTATTCGGGGAAGGGTCAACGTGTCCCGAAGAATGTAATTAGTGTACGATTCCATTTTAGTATTACCACCGTTGACGAACGGGCATTTAACAGTTGTACATATTTACGGGAGATAGTGTTTAATGAAGGGCTCAAGAAGATTAGAGAATCTGCCTTTCAGGACTGTCGATTGTTGGAACGTATTATTCTACCATCTACTCTCACCGAGATTGGTGAAAGGGCATTTGACAATTGCACTAATTTGCGGGAGGTAGAACTTCATGAGGGTTTACCGACGATTGGGAGTAGTTCTTTTGTAAATTGCCTCTTGTTAGAAACGTTCAAGTTCCCCAGCCTTTCAACTCGCTTGGAAACTATCGTCCACTGTCGAGCACAAGTTGAGACAAAGATTGACGAGGTACGCGGACCATTGGAAAGGAATGGTGTTGAGCTGTTTATAACTGCAGCAGCTATTGGTGTTTCTTCTCGTAATTGGAGAGTTGCTAGTAATTGGGATACACTTAGGGCCATCCTTGGTCAGATTGTAAGTTGGATAAGGTACTATGAAATCAAGGAGACTACGCCACTATTTGAATTGGCATTATGGAAAGCAAATATGAATCAATCAGGGGCAGCCAACATCGCCAGACGTGAGGCATATCGTATTGAAGTACCAGGACCAGTTAAGGATGCTATTTTGCAGTACCTTTGACCGGTTGGGCTAAATGTCCCCTACTCGAAGAAGCTTTAAGTTTAAGATACATCCTCTCGTAGTTTGTAGATTGGTTTCTTTTGACAATTGATACATATTCTTGAGCATTCTTCTCTTCTTACTTTCATTCGTCCAACGTTATGACCAGTTCCTAGGAATCTATAACAACCTTCTATATCACAGTCATGATCATCATGTTGCCATGGCTCTGCCAGTCCGAGTATGAATTCTGATCCAATACACTCAACCTTTCCATCCACAATTCTGTTACATTCGAGACTAGGGCATAGCCAAGTTTCAACAAATGAGAGCTGACTGTAACTCCGCAGAAATATCTTGATCAAGTGAACAATCCAAGTAACAACATTTGCCTGTCCTTTAGCAACGCCTACAAATAGTTGTTCCTTATCTGCTGCTATCCCAATAACATCAAACGTGGCACGGTCGATATCACAACATAACAGTACTCGTGTTGATTTGTTGATGAACAGTATGGCAGCGTCTTTCCACATCCTCGAGGGATGCATAAACTCAGATTCTAACTTTTGACATAACCGGGCAAGTAGACCGACGAATAGACCGGGTGGTATAAAGTCTGAGAACTCTCGGAATCGATGACATCGAACGACAGGCTCTTCTACTTCTCCCATGGACAAGTGTCCGGCTAATTCTAAATCAGATGCCAATGGTGGAAGTAGACACGGAAACAGATATGATATTGATTCTGGTACGGACTCCTTGACTTGTACACATAACTCTAATCCACATAGCAACTGCATGATCTGTGATATATGTTCCTCGGGTGACTTGTATTCATGTTTCAGTGCATTAATGATATCCTTGAGGCTAACGATACCTCTCTGGCCACGAAGAGTAGAGCCGTCCACTTGAATTGATGATACGACCAAGTCATCCTTGATGAAGTGAGAAAGGAAACTACTAAACCATCCAACAGGATCGATTAGAAGTTCATCTCCAGCCTCCATAACATCTCCTACAGCCTCGAGATACTTGATTGCTCTTTGTAATAACTGCTCGTCTGTTTTCATCTTTGGTAAGAGTAAGGTACTATCTGACAATGTGTTGCAATGTGCATCAATCTCTCCTATCAGCTCAGCCTTGGTAATGATGGGTAGTTGATGACTAGCTGACTTCTTCTTTGCCACATTCCGTAATATATCAGCCAAAGCTTCATAACTTGATGGCACCCACCACCCTGACCCCAACTTATCAAGGGATGCTGATAGTGTACGTTTGACATCATCTATTGTACTTGCCATACGACTAGTACTGTAATCAAGTAATAACACAGCCTCATCAGTTGTTACTCCTTTGATACGAAGGAACTCGCTTAGTAACTTTTCAGTACTTTGGATATTGATACCACCTTCTAACTTGTCAATCTGTGATGCTGCCAATAGTAATGATCCAGGATCCCTTCTATCACCCAAGGACTTGAGAAATCTAGTCCAATAGTTCCACGAACCGTAATGTCTATTATTCGGTTGGTCAAATGAAGTTGCAGGTTGGATAATCATATTGATCGTATGCATACTTGATAATAATAGTTGATGTGATACTAGAAATTCAACCTGACCTGCAAAGTCTACTAATGAGCATGTCTTATCACCGAGTTGTATAGTTCCGTCTACCTTGACTACTCCGACAGTTGAGAGATACCCCTTGGCCATTAGAGCAGAGATGGCACGTGCAAGGGAACCTACATCAATGGAAGGATACTTTGTTGTGCATACATTGACAAGCAACTCTGATGGTTGCACATTGTCACTATTGCTATCATCGGTATCCATAACATTTATCAGTTTCGGCAAGTCCTTTCCTGAAATACCCTCGCTAACAACTAATCTAATCACCTCTTCTGACCAAGGCGTGCCCAACTTACTAGCCCAATCTGATATTCTATCCACATTCCATTGTTCTACAGGTGACAGCGTACTTTGAAAGTCCTCGGCACTATGATCCATTGTCATGGCTCTACAAAAGGTACTCTTTCCCACACCTCCGTATCCAAGCACCATGAGACGTACTCGATTGACTGTAGACTTCTCACTTGCCAGCAACTCTAGATAACTCTTTAGATTCTCATGATTAGCAAGTCTACCCAATGGTGGTGACGATAGTGGATTCAAACTCATATCAATTACCAAATTATCCATACGTTTTGCCAATACTAATTGTGTTTCAATACTAATACTTTCAAGATTGTTATCACTAATATCAAAGTATCGAATAGATGAATGGTTTGCCACGGCATCTACTATACTCGACGACGTCAATGAATTATTGGATAAATTAACATGCTCAAGTGTTGTACATTTGGATATAGCATTTGCAATAGCCTCACCCCATTTGATAGCGTGGCCATTACTTGCAATTTGACATCCCGATAATGATAATGTCATTAATGATTCACAATTTGATACACCGATTGAAAAGAAGGCGGTAGGATCAAGTATCCCTTCAAAGCTGGCATCCTCTCCCAATCTATTCTTATCAAGGTATAAATGCTCAATTGTATCACTTGCCGCCAAGCCTCGTCCTATCACTCCACCACCGACGTTCTCTATAGAACAAGATGACAAATCTAACGTCTTGAGTGTTATATTGGGCTTTAACGCCCCGCCGATTGAACTACCACCATGACAATATAAATCATTACCCTTCAATATCAAAGTTTCTATAGACTCGTTAACATTTAAGGCATTACCCAAAGCCATAGCACCTGTGAAACTTATATCATTCTTTTCCAAATTTAAAGTTTGCAATGTAGTAGTTTTGATTAGAGCTTCACAAAGATGACAACACCCTGAACACTTAACATCATTATATGATAAATCTATTGATTGTAATTGACACACTCCACTAAGTAACGCAATTGATAATGCCTTGATATCCAATTGGTCATTGCAGCCGCCAATTCGATTCATTTTTAATCCTAACGTATGCAATGTAGAATTGTTTTTGAGTGCATTGGATATATGTTCTGCACCGATTGGTGATATCATGTTACCTGCCAATTGTAAATTAGTTAATGTTTTATTCGTTACAAGTGCTTGTGAGAGGAACGTGGCTCCTTCTGGTCCCAGTGCACATTTTTCTAATATCAAAGTAGTTAATGATGTATTTGTTTTGAGTGCATCTGATATAACTTGAGCAGCAGTGGGAGTGCCGCCTCCTGATTTGATATCATTTAATGATATATCTATTGTTTGTATCTTGAGATTGTTATTAGTGTTGTTGTTGGCAAGGAAGGTGCCAATTGCTCGTCCGCCAGCACTGCCGATTGCATTTCGTTGTAGAATGATATGTTTTAGATTTGGCATTGGCAGTGTCATTTGTTGTGTTGTCGACGACGACGTCGAGGTAACAGGAGTAGATAGATATACAAATAGATTTGCAATACCAACAGGACCTAATCGACATTTTGATACGTTTAATGTATCAATATTGAGTAAGTCTATACCATTGTTTGTATTGCAATGTTGTTGAAAAAAGTTTGTAAAATATGTAGTATTGCTTGAGCAATCGGCAGCTGACGAGAGATCGCAACCCGATACATCAAGAATATTGGTAGTACTCTGCTGTTTACTTGCGTCGTTGACGGTATCATTTATCATCTTCCTCTTCATCTTCATTGGAGTGTTATGGCTTGTATCGGTTTTCACTATCTTGTAAAAATGAGAACTCTGTACTAAGTTAATATTGTTGAAATAATAAAAATGAGCATAAGATGTGCACAGATGTGCACCTTAATTGACACGGTCAATTCTATTGCAATAAAAGCAAGTACTGTTACTAAATTAGTATTTAACGCAGCTACTTATTTGTTTTGTTTGATTAGCCACTCATGAGGAAACAATCTTCGTATGATGAGCCGTGGAAATTTTCCTTCATCTAATAATTCCTCATAGAACATGCTCGAACAGTATACGCACATGATATTCTCTTTTGACCGAGTTTCTTCATACCATTTCTTCAATTCTGGCGTGTTACACCAAACTGTATAGTGTGTCATAAAAAACGTAGTAGGAGGACGCACCCGAAGGTCAAATGTTACCACACAGTCATACAAAGGAAGTTCCATTGCCTCTGCTTGTTTTAGAATGCCCTCTGCATTATCAAGAAACAGCTTGAGTTGAATCATTGTTTGATTCTTCTCAAGTTCCTCTAACTTAGCAGCAGTCCTCTCATTATCTGGCACTGCTACTGGAAATAACCTGCCTTGAAACTGACCTAGTGGTACATGCTTCAATGTCTTGCAACAATTTATGTCGTGGCCATTCATCCAATCTTCCCTCTGGCAATCTGTTGAGCAATACGACATACGGAGGCAGCCATTGCATACTTTGACGTCTGTTCTACAAAGTGACTTGTTACACCGACAGCAGTATAATCCATTTAGATCGACAATGCCTCTAATCATATCCAATAACTTTTTACACTTGGGATAGCTTATGACATTATTCATCTCTTCCACGCTAACTATTTTTTCTTGAATACTCCTCCTCTTGCTTCTAATTGCCTTTGCTGTCTTCTGATATAATGACATGTAATGAATGTTCACGAAAATATTCTCAATATAAGTGGAGAGTGATGCACTGTCCTCGTCGTCCTCCCTAGAATACTCCTCCTTGACCTGATTAATGAAGTTCAGACACATCTCAACCAAGCCATGGCGAATACTAAAAGCAATACGGGTATCACATGGACGACAACTTGTTCTCTCGATCACCATACTGGTTGATAAATAAGCCACTTCTAAAGCGTCATCGTAATTAGCATAGTTCATGCCCCAATCAATCATCTCAATAATGACGTCCTTATCCACTAAGTCTGTGTCGTGGATGAATAATTCAAGGATACGTACTTCATGTTCTCCCCAATCATGAGTCTTCGTATATCGTATCAACCCAGCAACAAACGATACCATGCAAGTTGAATCATACCCTCTGCTTACTATGGGTGTGGTGCCAAACGCTAGTAATCCTTCTTTGCCATCCTCTGTCAAATCTTCGCTGTCATCTCTGAGATATTCGTCAATATCTGTGATCAAACTTGTTGTGGTACTTCTACCCAACTTAGCAATGTCTGCACAACCTTTCAATGTCAGCAGTTTTGCAATATCAGGACGATTCTTTTCACCCCAGAACCCCCATTGGATAATAGATGCTAATAATCCCTCGTGCTTTAGAAGAGTGGTCACTACCTCCTTGTCATAATAGTTTTTGCTGATCATATCTGAAATGAGCTGAACGAATGGCATAATCCCTTCCTTCCAATATTCTCCACTATTGAAGAAGAGGCGTATCATATCGTTGCACATGCATTTAACTAATGGACCTATATTCTCAGCAATTTGCAACATACATTCCTTTTCTAATTCAACCGCCTTTGATAGAATGTTAATCCACATAACTGGTGTAGCTAAATGTTTCAATCTTCCTGACCCACTACATGCTGCTAAAGTATCAGCTCCAGCTCTGGCTCCCGTCACCACTTTATATAAGCTCTCATGTTCGCAACTCTTTAGAAAATCTAAAACTACTGATAATACTCCACTATCTACTAATGAAAAGTTGGTAACTGTATGATTGGCTAATGCCTCGGTTACAGAATGACCTCCAAACCGAATGTGCTTGATAACATGTTCCTTATGATCACGTTGAACTACCGCGGTATGATCATTTGTTGATACATTGAATACAACACTGGGTACACGACCTTTTTTACGTTCTTGTCCTCTCTTTTTCTTAGCTGATGAGACCATATCGAGATAAAATAAAACGGTATGTGAGTATTCTAATCTGTATTGAAACTATTGTACTGTATTGTATACTATGATATTCCCTTCGATGTACATAACCCTGCGGAGTATTGAATATTTTTATATTATTTTATTATATTGTATGTTTGCTTATAGAATTGCTTCGGTAGTACGATATAATTTATACTATGTTATGCAGTTCTTCCTAGTTTTCTGTGTTGTTGCGATGTGTTTATGCGATATTGAGCGTAGATAGAGTTTTACACATGTGTCGTCTACTTCCTAATGTAGTAATGAGATGATACCCCAGAGCGTTTGTGTGTTGATGTTGAGATAGAGGTGGCCTTTCCCCTTTATCTTCCTCTTTTTAGGGGCTTGCGGGCAAGCGCTGCAATATCACAACTTGCCCCCTAAAAAAACAACAACCAACCGACAAACCAGCTAATAATAGCGCCAAATAACAAATAGCGGCAGCATCCTTCACTCTATACCTCTGATATATACTCTAGAGAGAACGGTAATCACTAGATTATTGATATGATGAAACCAATTGCAGAAGGCGTTGCAGTAGTAGACGAAGAAGAAGGGTCACTCGATTCTTTTAGCAATGTTGGTGCACCATCTTCTCCTCCACAACATCGACCATTGCAAGGATTAGATCGTGAATTATCAAGTAAATTTGGACCAACAAGTCCTACTGCCGGAGATGATAATAATTCAACAAATAGCAGTAGCGGCCGGCAAGCAGGACCATCATTTACAGATTATTTACAGGCACAGAAAAAGTTACAAAGTCGTAGACGTTTATCACAAACTGATTTGTTATTGCAGCGTAGTGCTAGTAATACATCTGACACTGCTGGTGGTGGTATTAACAGTAGTAGGAGATTGTATGGTAGTGATATTGGTACGAACATAGCGGTAGCATCGGCTGTTGCAAAGTTACGTGCCAAGGCTAAGGAATCTGCCGAGCAGCAAACATCACCTACTGCCAATCAAGGTACACAACCACAAACATCATCAGCCAAACAATCAGCATACACATCAAACAAACAAATAACATCCTTTGGATGGGATGAAATATTTACAGAATTACAAAATATAGATGAAGATGGACATTTCTTAGATCATCGTACACATATAGTGCCTTGGTATTCGCCTCCAATACAACGACAACGTTGGGGTGAGGATTCAGTGTTGCCTCATGTTAATTGGGGTGATTTATTCTTTGATTTGTTTTATGTTGCCATGGTAAGTTGTACATTTTAGATGTATGGGGTGTTTTGGTTAGATGTTTTGTGTTATTGGATTTGAGTTGCAAAATGTTTGTGTGCACATCTTATGTCTCATTTTCTATATTCTATAAACTTCTCATTCTAGGCATACAACTTGGGTGTGATGTTAACAACTGCAATGAATAGTGAATATTGGTTAAGGGGTATCATTTTCTACATTGGTAGTTTTGGTCCTTTGTGGAATAGGTGAGTTTATATGTCATGTTGTTTAGAGTAGAGATTTTGTGCACATCTTATGCTCAACACCGTGCTAAACCTTTAATTCGTAGTTGGGAAACGAGCATGCAATTCGAATCCAGATTTACCACGGTGGACTATTATCATCGATTATTTGAAGTTATTCGTTACTTATTCGTTAGTACAGCCATTGTTCATATTAAGAGTGTACAATTGTTCAGTGACCCGTCCTCTACAGAAACTATAATCTTTATCTCTGTCATAATTGGTGAGATGTTAATGCACCTTGGATTAAATGTAGAGATACTATATAAAGGGCAAGGTGATAAGGAGGCAATTCGGAATCACACTTTGACAATTATCAAGCAATTGATGTCGACTATGTTGATATATTTGGCAGCTGCCATTACGGCTGGTATACAGTTTTACCAGGAGAAACAGCAAGAGATTACGAAGAACACTGACAAAGGAGGCGAACTTTGGGACTTAACGGATCTTCCCCTTACTTTGATGGCAATTGGATACTTATTTAACATTGTATCTACTATTTTTTGGATTTGGGGGGCACAGAACAATCGCCATGGCGATGTTAGAAAGTATATAATTCCATTCAATGTGGATTATACGATTCACAGGTACGGCGAGTGGACCTTGCTAATGATAGGCGAGGGCATCCTTTCCCTTTTGATCGTTGAGACGGCCGAAGTTAAGGATTACTATTTGATCACTACCTTTGGTGTTCTTACAGTTATTTTTATCCAGGTATTGAAGTTTGAGAGTGAACCGCATAATGCTGAAAACCATGCTTTATTAAGAAGCGCAGCCAATGCCGGGTGCTATATGTACTTGGTTGAGTTATTAAGTATGGCATTGATAGTCTTCGGTGTGACATATAAGGTCTTTTTGAAGGATGTGGTGCGCGACGCTGAGGATGATTATGGCAGTGATTATGATTATGGTAAGGCAACTCGAAGATTGGGGGCTACCCCTGTCATCACACAAGAGGCCTCTGCTGCCGTCTTCTCCGTGTCACTTGGTGTTGTCATACTCACCCTCGAGGCCATGATGTGGACTCATAGTGGGATAAAGAAATCATTCGAAAATCTAATGCATCGCACCTCGAATGGAAAGAAGAAGCCACGCTATGCTGTCATCTGCATACAACTGCTCAAGGTAGCCATCATTTTATTTACAGTCACTTTATCGAGATGGACGGTAGAACCAGAAACCCTCACAATATGCGGTTGCGGAGCTGTATTGGGCGTGGCTATTGTTAGGATCTTGACTTACTTCCTCGTTCATAGATCAGAGGTTATAGATAATATCACGACGAGAATTAGTCAGGCAATTAGTAACACTTCCGAACGAGTAGCCCAAAGAGCAAGTGTAACATCGGATACGACAGAGCCAAGGAAGGAAGCAGGGAAAAGTGAGGTAGATGTATCAGCCCATAGCACCGCCACAGCTAAATCGGTGGATGAAGGAGGCCCTTTGTCAGCAGTTAAACGTGCTACTCCCCGCTTGTCATCAAATGGGGAAGATGCGGTTGGTATTGATAGTTTCGATGCAATCATCGTTGCAAATCTAGACGGTATCATGACTCAAGTAAACGATACTGCCGTGAGCATGTTTGGTAAGTAGTTTCTAGCATATCATGTGCGTGATTCCTTTTTCATTTGTGGTATTATAACCTAACTGACTCTGTCACTGTCATATACCTGATCATAGGGTATGCATCAAAGCAAGAACTAATTGGAAAGAATCTTAGTATAATTGTTGGTGGAGGAGAGACCATCAGGCATGCCGGATATGTAAGTGCATTCAAGAAACGAGTCGAGACGAATGAGAATGCACAGCATAAGGTTTTAGGGCGTCAACGAATGTTGCAGGGAATCAAAGCAGATGGCACTGAATTTCCGTGCATTATTGGAATCAAGATGGTATCAAATGGTACAAGAGTTGCGGGGTATATTAGAGACATGGTGAGCTTTTAGATAATGTGCATATGATATGTTCTTTTTCCTATTGAAACTCATATCTTCTACTTTTCAATAGTCTGGGGTGCTATCAAACGAGAAGAAGAAAGTTACAAACACAATGGAAAATAGCAAGGATGCTCTATTGAGAAGTGTAGTAGATGATCATGCCTTTGATGCGGTTGTGGCAACTGATGATCGTGGCATTATTCAGAAAGTTAATCAAACGGCAGTAGATGAATTCGGTTATGATACTAAAGATGAGCTGGTTGGTGAAAAGTTGTCAGTATTGATTCATAATATCACACCGAAACAACTTAGTGAAAGTCATGGGAAACAACGAGTAGTATCACTAACAAAGAAGGACGGTGAGGAGTTCCAAAGTGTCGTGGCCTCGAAGAAGATTAAGGGCAGTGAAGAACTTTTCGTTTCATACATCCGAAACGTTGATAGCTTCAAACACAGCATCAAAATGGACTAGGTTGTTTGGTAGAAGAGGAATAGAATAGAGTAGTTTAATGCTTAGATAGAGGGATCAATATGGATTCTTCCGTGTATGGATCGCCTACCGCCTATAAGCAAGCAATGATGACAATTAAAGGATACCAATATCGAATAGTGGGATACCATTGAATAGAAGGAGTTCATCTTCTGCCTTTCCAATGCAATGGCCAGCTATATGAGACTATCATCGAGTTCTTTAGATGTGTGCCACTGTACTTTCATTATGATGTAAATATGCTCTTTCAATTGGTGTGCTCAAAGACGACGATTCCAAGATACCGAGTGAAAATTTCTTCATAGCATTTTTTTGTCTTGAAGCAAGATGCTATCATTCACTTACTAAGTTGATATGCTGATCCATCCAACTTGAGAGAGAGGAGAGGGCAAAGAAGGAATATAAATCAATAGTAGAGTATGTCTCGATCAATGTATTAGCGAGGCAGGTCTAGATACGATTATATAGGATACATATTTGCAAGTAGAAGAAAGACATTACAATTACAAAAACATCAAAACTGAACAGCCTTCTACATTTGGCGGACGGCTCAACGATTCACCTTAAGATTAGGAGATATTACAACAATAGAATAAAGAATACACAATAATACGATGACAACTGCCTACATAGAAATGAACTCTCCTACAACCTCTCAACTCAATGCTTTGGCATATGCACCCATGCCATTTGCATGGCTATCCTTCCTCTCATCAATCTACATGATATACTTTCTTGTATGGAAACATTGTCAGAGACTACACCGATTATATCATAGACTTGTTCTTTCAATGAACATTGCATTAGTACCATTATCATTAATGTATGCTTGGAGTACATTGGCCGTGCCCGAAGGTACGATTGGATATGTCGGTGCGAGTGGTAACACAAACACATGCACAGCACAAGGTTTCATTAGTTTAGTCTTCTCATTAGCGGTGCCAACCTATTACGGAGCATTTGTATTACAAGCCTTCATGGGGATCAAGAATAACTTTAATGAAGCAAAGTATGTATGGATAGAAAAGTGGATACACTTGGTAGCATATCTTATACCCAGCGCTTATGCAATAATAATTGCCGCAACAAACAATTTCAACCCAAATGGCTCGGGATGCTGGTATGCAAAGTGGCCAAAAGGTTGTGATAACTCCAATCCAGATGCACCACAATGTCGAGGAGATGATATAGACTTGATCATGTACATTATCGGGTTCACGCAGATATTCCTCTACTTTATCTTTCCACCGGTAGTCATTGCATCAATGTACTGCTGGATAAGAAGGATACGAAAAGAGGCGGCAACTAAAAGTTGCAGTGGTGGTATGTTGGCAGTACGTGAGACTGCTAGACGGGAAATGATGCAAAGCATCTACCGTCAGATAACTATTTACCTTGGATCGTTTTGGTTTATTTGGGTCCCAGGACTAATATCAAATGTCTACACTATATCCCTGGGAAAATGAAGACCCGCATTTTTAGTGCGGGTCACCGTAGAAAAAAGCCATTTACTTAGTAAAACGCTGACCCGCACTAAAAATGCGGGTCGGATGCCTCGCGTACTCCCGTATTATGAAGATAAATTGTTAGTAGTTAGCGAGGCCTACAGAACGTGGGCAAATTTATCGGCATTTTCGACCAACGGAAAAAGATACCAGAAAATTTTCTACGAACGTCTTAGTAAAACTGACCCGCATTTTTAGTGCGGGTTGTACTTTGATCCAAAATTACGTATTGTACGACCCGCACTAAAAATGCGGGTCTGATTTCCCAGGGATATTGACCGCTGATATGCTATACAATCTACAGATATTCTGTAACTGCATCTTTGCATTTCAAGGGTTTGTGTTCACAGTGGTATACTTTGTTCTACAAACGATTGGCAGACCGAAGATAGACATTCAGCCAAAAGAATCTCAAGTTCGGACGACTAATATCACAACCATGTCCTCTACTGCAAGTGGCTGTCGGTCTCAACAAAGACTTACAGTATCTGACATAAGATTAAATGCCAAGAGAAAAGCAGAGATTGAAGATGCAGTAGCAGAGGACGATGACTTATTGGCAGAAAGTTACTGTTTTAATATCTTTGACGGAACACCCGATGAAGCGTCGCCTTGGGCACAGTTCATAGATCCAGATAGTGATAATGAGGACGATGACGAAGAAAAAGGTATAGCAAACGAGTAAAGATAAGAACAGCATATCTTTATCTACGACTGTCATAGGTATCCACTGTTATTGAAGAGTATCTTTTGATCTCTCATTTATCGGGTCTATGTACTATCTATTGATTGATCGACTGTATAACATATCCTGCACTATTATCATCGTGTAGTCGTAGTCTATTAACTCTAACAATTGGTGAGGATAAGGAAATGTCATATTTCCTCAAGAGGATACCACAACCGGTATCCTAGTGTTCTCCTCTTTCCTCCCCTCTTCTCTATCAATTGATCAGTAAGAGGCGTCTATTTATTGTCACAATGGTGATATACTTCCTCTAATCTAGAATAAGACGAAGTGTATAACATAAATGCGGATGAGAGTTGCATAAGGACGACCAAATGAAGCCAATATCTCTATGTTTTTGGGGTATCCTTTTGAGTTTGTTGAGGTTTTGCTTGAACTAGACATGTATGGCTACTATCATTTGAATACTATGGTTATGGTATAGATGATATATAAATGATACATATCGTGCTCACTCAATTGCCTCCCCCACCTCCACTCCCCCTATCTTCTCAAGAGATTCTAAATTCTATCTCAAAAGATATTTTCATCTACTGCCTCCTCCCGACCGAGACAGATACCGCTGGTGAAGATATTATTGAAAAGAGTGAGAGAGAGAAAAGTGTGTTGTTGTTAGTGAATGATGAGGAGGATTGTTGAGGTGGCAAATAGCAAAACTGCATAGCCGAGGAGACCGGAGGCACAGGAGTAGTGCTCATATTAGGGACGGAGAACGACAGCACAACGTATTATTATCATACAACCCCGCCACCGACAACAGTATAAAAACAAAACACATATCGTGCACATCACAGCACTAAGAAAAAACAATCGAGATCGATAGAGAATCGCGAGATTGATAGAATTGAGATCGGTGAATCGATGCCGATAGATCTTATGCTGATATAGTACAATTACTCATACCAAAATCATACAATCGACAATGTCAACAACACCAACTCTAGCACAACAAAAAGGTCTAGCCTATGCCTGTAAACCATTTGCAATAATATCCTTCCTATCATCCTCCTACATAATCTATTACCTACTACATAAAGAACGTAAACGATTAAATCGAATATATCAACGTCTCGTCTTATCAATGAACATAGCATTATTACCATTATCAACATCCTATATATTAGGAAGTTGGGCTATACCATACGATACACCAAATTATGTAAGTGCCAGTGGAACTATACAAACATGTACAACACAGGGATTTATTAGTATAATGTTTGCAATGGTCGTACCAACATATTATGGTAGTTTGGTCTTACAGGCTTTTATGGGTATGAAGAATAATTATAATGAAATAAAGTATAAATGGATTGAAAAGTATATACATTTAATTGCTTGGATATATCCCTGCATTGTGACATTAGTTCCGGCAGTAACTGATAATATTAATCCAGGAGGGTTTGGTTGTTGGTATGGAAAGGTGAGTTTGTTGTTTTAGTTATATTTTGTGGCATATGATATATGTTCTTTATCGTACACTTCATAATTGTCATATGAAAACTAAACCACACACCCTCATCCCTATTTTCATTAAAGGCACCTCGAGGATGTGAATCAGATCCAAGCATACCATGTGAGAGAGGAGATGATATTGGAATGTATGTCCTATTAGTCGGATTGACCCAAGTATTTCTCTACTTTATCTTCCCACCCGCGGTTGTTATTGCCATGTATTGTTGGATACGAAGGGTACATAATAAAATGATAAAATCACGAGGGATACAAAAAGTTATGGAAACGGCACGGAAGAAAATGATGATGAACATTACAAAACAAATATCATTATATCTTTTAGCTTTTTGGTTTACGTTTGTGTTGGGATTGATCCATAACGCATATCAAATCATATCAGGCGGGGGTATGCTATACAATCTGTTAATCGTTGCCAACTGTGTCTACAGTCTACAGGGATTTGTATTCATGTTAGTTTACTTCACATTGGAAAAACTCGGAACCAAGAAAGTAGAAGAATGCCTCCCATACGATATATCAGATAGAGAGAACTCTACAGTAAATGAGATACGGACCAATGTTCAAAGGAAGATCCAACATAGTTCAAGACGATTATTCAGTAGAAGAGATACCGTTGTTTATAAATCCTATGTTAATGTATTTGACGGTGCTCAACGTGCCGAGAATAGTACCTGGGCACAGTTTCAAAGTTATTATGATGACGAGATGAGTGACCAAAGTCATGATGGAGTAGCAGCAAATGAGAATGTCTGGTATAACGATGAAGAAGATTCGAGAGATATGTCGATGGATGAACAAGAAGAGAAGGACGGGGATACAACAGACATATCGGTTGACTATCCTCGACGTCGGAGTAGTCTGGGCAGTATTATATCAGTTGAGTTTACTGACAATCCTCTTCCTCGTAGACGTTGGAGTATGAAGTATTGATTTAAAAGTTTTAAGTGTTATGTAAATACACAATGTATAAAATATCTTAAATGTAGATTTATTGTAGATATTGCAATATAGCATCCTTAACCGGCCCAGGCACTTCCACACGATACGCACCTCGGTCAGGTGGCTTATCATCATCTACCGCCTGATCAATCTTAGCCTTCCATAATGCCAATTCAAATAGTGTTGTTGCCTCCTTTACTTCATAATAGGCAATCAATCCCTTAACCTTGTCCAGCTTTTCTTTATCTACCTCAATTTTCAAATCCGTCCCTCCAATTGCCCATAGTCTATTTTCTATCTCTCGATGAACAACAGGGATGGCGAGTTCTCCTCCTCTCCATTCTACAGAAGGAATATCGTCCATCTTGGTCTCTAAATCCGTTTGCCCAGCCTGAATGACATTCTCCAAGCAAGTAAAAAGGCTAGGGAACTTAAATCTCTCCAATGATGTGCATCTAAGAAATGCTTTATTTCTGATTTGTACTTTGTCATTATGTAACACAACCTCCCTCAATCCTGTGCATCCACTAAATGCAAAGTCACTAATCTTGATTACTGTTGAAGGAATGGCAATACGTTCTAATGATCTACAACCTCCGAATGCACCTTCTTTGATCAACTCAATCCCATCATTCAATACAACCTCCCGTAAATCTGTACAATTATCAAATGCACACCTACCAATCTCCGAAATAGAAGGTATTGTAATACTTTGTAATGATGAACAGTTTTGAAAGGTGGATTCTCCGATCTTCTTTAATCCATCACTAAGTACTACCTCCCTTAAACTTCTGCATTCATGAAATGCAGACTGACCAATTTCCGTAACAGTAGAGGGAATGGCAATACGTTCTAATGAACTACATTTTGCAAATGTTTCCTTGCCAATCTTCTCTAATCCATCATTCAATACAACCTCCTGTAAATTTCTGCAACGAATAAATGCATACTCACCAATCTCATTTACAGTAGATGGAATTGTAATACATTGCAAAGCGTCGCAACTATAATATGCATATGCACCAATCTTCTTTAATCCGTCATTAAGTACTACCTCTCTTAAACTGTTGCAATAACCAAATGCAGTAGTTCCAATCTTGATAAGAGTAGATGGAATTGTAATACTTTCTAATAAATGACAACCAGAAAAAGCGGATCCTCCAATCTCTCTCAGTCCCTCATTTAGTATCACTTCTCTCAATTGCTGGCAACTTCTAAAAGCATCATAATCAACTTCGATAACACTCGGATGAAACTGTACTCTACTAATGACATGCTTTGGTACTTCCTGGCCATTCCCAGTGTACTCAAACACATCATCTGATGATGTGTTGCTTAATATTGATCCAATTTTACGCTTGCTACTACTCATATTGTAGATACTTATCTCAATGTTTAGAAGACCGAGAGTGCTTAGGATACCGACAGACAGTATCCTCTAATATCTCCCTATCAACACAATCGCGTACGGTCTATGTACTACTATTGAATAGAGCGTTAAAAACTGAGTAAGATGGTATGTTGGTAGTATCAAGAGATCCAAATTGATGAGAGGCGATGCTAACTCCAAACTTGCTGGATGGTACCTATCGTATTCTTTTTCCACCTGTTATGCTCTTGAGCAGACTGGCGATAAAACGATATCAAGGAGGTGGTTTCTTTAGATTTATGAGATCTACGAATCGACCGGGCTGTCCACAGCTTGGCGATAAAACGAAAAGGCTTAGCAAAATGAAAAGTCGATGTCTTACTATCACTTAATGTCAGCATAATGCCAAGCCTATTTAGCGGTCCTAACAAATATGAGCCCCAATATTTCGGGCTCAGTCTTTATTTGCTTTGCAATTAATTACTAGCCATTACCATTGCCTTTGTTGTCTATTATACTCTAAACTATCGTCGGCGGAAGCAGCAGAGTTAGTTATTATTATTATATTATTAATAAATTAGTCTCGACAATAAAATCTATTTAGCGTATTGCAATTGCAAAACAACACAGCACAACACAATTGTACTAATCAAAATAATAATGAAGATAACAACATTGACCATCCTACTAGCCACCTCTACTACAATAGTAGAGGGTACCTCCTCCTCCATTCGAGGTGGTAGCAGAATAACAAACAATAACATTAAATCAAATACTGCCGCTGATATATCAATGGTGGAAATGTTACAATCACTAAACAACGAAGGAGCACCCAACAAATTTAAAGAATCGACTATCCAATATTACATTGCCACACAATCTCAACAACAATCTAAACAACATGAACGTCACCTACAGTCTTCTCTCGAGTACGATAACAACGGAGCAGGATATGATGCACCAAACGGATGTTGGTACCCCACACAAGAAGATTATACCAATGAATCAGAATTACATTATCCAGTCTATTCAGCTGGATGGAGTGGCGGGTATTGTTCCTTACGTAAATCATGTACAAGTGGTGAAGGACATGATGATGCTGAATCATGTTGTGATAATAGTTATCCTGGACAGCCAGGTGACAATTGTTATGAAGTTGCGGGGATTGAGAGGGAGACTGATGAGCCATTGGGTGAGTTGTGGTATCCTGATAGAGATACGAATTATGAGGTTGCACTTTGTATTAGGTAAGTTTATATTATTGTTTTGGTTGTGTGTTGTTTTTAGATTTATTTGGGGGGTTTGTCGATTAGGGGGTTAGATTAGTGGTTAAGGTTTTTTGTTGGGGATTAGGCGGCGTGGATCTGTTGCACCCTTATACTAAACTCCCATCGGGTTTCGGGGTATTTTCATTTTCAGTTGTTGCCTTTTTACTAACACACCTCCGCCCCATCCCATAACTCTCTATTCCGCCTACCCCATTTCAGTACATTCGATACACCAAATGATGTAACCACTGAAAAGTACTCTACCCAACTTGAATGTTGTGAGGAGAGTTATCCCGATCAATCAAGTCTTAATTGTCTAAAAGACACTCCAGAATACGTCGCGCCCGCCGCTGGTACCGAAGATGAACGTTGGTATCCCGATTATGATGTAGGGTACGTCGACGGTACATGTCTAAGTAATGTAGATGTACCAAACCCTCATCGTACCGAAGCAGAGTTGTTTGATACACAACTTGAATGTTGTCAAGAGAGGTATAAGGATCAAGCTTCTGGTGCATGTTTAAATGCATTACCAATAGCTGAAAGGCCAACAAGTAGTCCAACGGGTGTTGATGGCGGTGTTGCACCCTTCTTTTTCCCCGATTGGTCTGCTAAGTGGGAAGATCAAACTTGCACCAATGCCCTCGAGGATGGTAAAGTCCCATCACATGTTACCGAATATTACACCTTTGAAACCGAGTTAGAGTGTTGTTTGGAAGTGTACGATACTCAAGAGAGTCAAGCATGTTTGGACTCCTTACCAGCGGGAGAGAGACCCACAACGGCACCATCTACTGCTGATATGAAAGGTCGTACACCCTTCTATTATCCAGATCAAAGCGAAAACGACTTTGCAGATCAAACTTGTACCAATCTTCTCAATGATGATGGTGAAGTCCCATTATATGTCATCGTAGGGCAGAACACCTATGAAACTGCAGAGGAGTGTTGTGAGGCTCATTATTCCACTCAAGTAAGTGGAGCATGTATGGAGGCTGTATATGATTCCTTGCCTGCTGGAGTCCGGCCGACAAGTTCGCCGACTGGTGAAGATGGACCACTTAATAATTGGTACCATAATTATGATGACGACTATGCCAATGCTATTTGTGATAATACAAGGATTGGTTTCTCAAGTGGTGTATCACCTTCCGACCCTGAAGACCGGTGGTCTACCCGATTGGAATGCTGTGAGAATGAACTTGGTTCACAGTACAATAACAAGTGTTACTGTTGGGCAACGGCGTGTGATCCTGAGAATGCTGATGATCCTTGTGAGGACGCTGGACCTTTTGTATTCGACGCCACTGTTGGGGCCGATAGCTGCTCAGGCGGCATAAATGCGTGCCTAGGGGCCTCGGGAACTATCGGTGAATGTTGTTCTGGTCCTTCGTGTCGTGATATTGATATTGGAAGTTGTATTGGTGATTCGGCTTGTCTGTTCTTTGGGTATGATCAAACCGATCCTGCTAATCCAGTTGAGGTGGCTGGTTCTAAAATTGGAAAGTCCAGTTGCATCGGTCAGGATTCGTGTGCTGCCTCATATGGTACCATCGGAGATGGATCATGTACCAAGGGAGGAGATGGTAATAGCGACCCTTCTTGTCCAAGTAACACCGGCAATATTAAAGATGGATCATGTACTGGCCTTGGTTCTTGTCAAGTTAACTCGGGTGACATCGGAGATGAGTCATGTACGACAGGAGGAGATAGCGCAACCACCGCCACGACACCTTCTTGTCCAGCCAACACGGGTACCATTGGTGATAGGAGCTGCACTGCCGGTCTATCTTGTCCAGCTAACCAGGGTGATATTGGAAATGACAGTTGGTAAGTCTGTTTCATACTTTTAATTGGAACAACTCATAACTATCCCACCTCACAACATTATCTCTTTCTCTTTAACATGTCATCAGTGATGGAGAGGCAGCTTGTTCTGCAAACGCGGGAGAAATTGACGATGGAAGTTGTAAAGGCAAGAATGCCTGTTTTGAATTTGGTTTAGACGGACCCTCACCGGGTGGTGCTGTGGTGCCTGACTCGTCAATAGGGAAATCATCATGCCTTGAGGAGTCTTCCTGCGTGACATCATATGGTACTATTGGAGATGGATCATGCACCAAGGGAGGAGATGGTGCCAGCGACCCTTCGTGTCCAGAGAACTCCGGCACCATCGGAGATGGCTCATGCACTGGCCTCGGTTCGTGTCAAGGTAACTCGGGAACCATTGGTGACGGCAGCTGGTACGTTTGCTTCATACTATATCTTATGAACAACCCTGTATCAATATCAATAACCCTCATCCTCTCTTTACCTTTCAATACCTTTTTAATACATAGCGGTGGCGAATTAGCTTGTGCTTACAACACGGGGTCAATTGGTGATGATAGTTGGTAAGTCATTTCATCAAAATTATGATCAGCTCATATCATCCCATCTCTAATATCATTCCCCTTGTACACTTCTACACACAGTACTGCCGAGAAATCATGCTCCAGTGACTCCTCTCTTAACGCCCGGACCATTGGAAATGGAAGCTGGTACGTTTCGTTTTGGCTACTATAGCTGTTCATGACACTCTCGATGCTTAATCAACCCCATTCTCACTTCTCATCTCTTTCCATCTCTTACTTATACTTATACAGTAAAAAGACAGGTGCTTGCTCGGGCCTCTTGGTCGACGTCGGTAACAACAGTTGCAACCGTTCCGAGGGTTGTAATGATTGTACTGATGCTGTGCCTAATAATCAATGTAATGGAGGAAGTACCGACTGTCCTGCTAGTTGTAATTAAGAGGTACAGTTGCCGTTCAAGGGGTTCATCAAGGCTCAGATTTTGTCCGAGAGTTTAAGTATTTATATTGTAACCTTGTATATGTTCTCTTATATCAAGATCTTATTACAAGAGATATAAAGGTTTCAAGGCTGATTTGAGTTGCGGGGGATTCAAGCTCTAATCAGTTCAGGGGGATAAAAAGAATTATTTGTTTTAAAGGGTATCCTTAAGCTGCTCTCTTCCTTGTCTGTGATAGGAAAGAGTACAAAAGTTACAAACATACTAGAGATTCAATTGTAAATTAAAGTAAGTAGAATTTCATTCCTAGGCCTGTATTACCTTGATCTAATTTCAGGGAAGTATACGGCGGTATCCTGATTTAGTTGCATCTAGTATAAGTATTGAAGAAGGATACCATCTATACCTATTGACTTATAGTATACTACGACCTTTACTTTAAAAGTGTGATATACATATGATGTTAGTGTAGGATATATTATGCAGCTGAATCATCAGTAGATACTACGCACAGATCGATACATAGATGATTAGGGTGGTATTGATAAATATTGAAGTATCATGATCCAATTATTCATCGTCAACTAAGGTATAGTAAAGAGTTGACTCCATTTGGATGTTGTAGTCAGAAAGTGTGCGGTTATCCTCTAGCTCTGTATTAGAAGCAGCATCGAAGAGATGTATGCTATCAGAGACATCAATATCCTCACGAATTTTATCTTTGATATACGTAATAGTATCAGAGGGCTCCGCATCATACGTATTGATCTGACCGATTATAGACCTAATGAAGATTTGATTATAAGTTGAACTAATGCCTTCTGGAGTAGGATTTGCATACTGTAGAATAGCATCCTTAACTGGCCCGGGTACTTCAATACGGCATGCCATTCGACTGGTGGGGTTGGCACGATCAGAGTATTGATCAATCTTAGATTTCCATAGTGCCATTTCGAATAGCGTGGTAGCCTCCACTGTTTCATAATAGGTGATCAAGTTAACAATTCGGTATAGTTTTCTCTGAGTTATCTTCCAATAAGCACCATTACCAATGGCCCCAGGAGTTTCTGGATGTATGAAAATCTCACTACCGCATCTTGTTATACCAATTGTACATAATCGATCTATCTTGCTTATAATATCTATATGTCCACTCTGAATAATGGCTTCTAACCGAGCAGCGATACTGGGGAGTTTGATCCTTTGTAATGACCTGCAATGATAAAGTGCATTATCTCCGATCTGCATTCTCTCATTATTAATATGTATTTCCCTCAATCTACTGCAAAATAGAAATGAATAATCACCTATCTCATTTAGCGTGGATGGTAAACTGATACTTTCCAGTGAAGAGCATTGACTGAATGCACTCTTTTCAATCTTCTTAATACCCTCGTGAAATACCAACTCTCGTAATTGGACACAGCCCTCAAAAGCACTACGGCCAATCTCCAAAACCGAAGAAGGAATTATAATTCTTTGCAACGATTTGCAATTTCTAAATGAATGCTTGCCAATTATCTTTAGCCCCTCGTTGAGTACAACTTCTTTTAATCGAGTACGCCCGGCCATTGGAAGCATGTACTTTAGTTCCGTAACAGAAGGATGGAATTGCACATGTGTTACATTTTCAGGAACATTGTATGGATTTTGTGAACCCCCACATATCACTCCATTATATTCAAACGCTACTACTTCTTCGTTTGTTGGTGCCATGATGATTATACTGTGCAAACTTACTATCTCTCTCTACTATCTTGAATCTTGAACTTGATCAGATAAAAAGTGGGTGATACAAGATGTGCACTTTTTTTGCAATACGAGTTGTGCTGCTCTGCTGCTATAATATGATCCCTAAATCGACCTAACACTTCAGCTGCCTGCCTCCCTTACACCTTGGCGTGTTGTATTGCAAAGGAATAGAGAGATCTCAGATCGATAGTAGAGTGAGAATAATACAGCCAAAACAAACCACCACACTTACTAGAGCCACATAATTCCACGACTTCGTCATATACCACCGCCAATTGAAAAGGTTTGACGGTGGAATTGAAAAAGGTTCTTTTGACTTCATACACCACAACAGTTACTTTACAACTGTGCTACTGTTCATTGATATTAGTGAAGGATATACTATACTACCGATCAATCAGATAATACATTTGCCTAATCGATAGAAATAGAAACCAGCATTTAGTTTGCTTGGATGAGATGAGTAAAGCCTATCGTGCGTGAACTCTGCTTGAGCTAATAGAACAACATCGTAATGACAAACTCCTGTTTTCTGATATAAATAATAAGCATATTAACACACTCCCAACAAAATAAAACAATACAAACAAACAAACATCATGACAAAGTTTTCATTGCAAAGATACAACATTCTCCTCCCCCTACTACTACTTCTCAACATCGCGCTTGCACAATCCCAACGACCACGACGACGCCAGCAACAACAGGGTGGTCGTAACATAGTAATAACATCCACCGGTATAGCTGTAGCAACAACTCTTGGACGCGTAACTCGATCCTCAATCGTCGGTGGAAAATCATTAGTAACATTTGATGTTCGTACTGGAATAGAACGAACACATTCATTTGATAATGTTTTACCAAGTGGTATACAAGGTTTTGATGATGTGGCCATATCCGAAGGTACCGCTACTAGTAGTAGTACAGGAAGAAACGGAAGACGACGTACCAAAAGTTCAATTAAAGTCTTTGCAATTGATGCCAATTCTGGACTATTATGTTCCTTCAATTTACGTAATGTAAACAGTCTATCATTCATTGGATGTACTACACGATCTGTAGCCTCACAGCCATTTGTTGGTATTGATACCAACAATGAGGGGACATTGGTAGTTAGTGGTGGAACAGGTGGTGCATCTGTGTTTAGTTACAATACCAACACTGGCGTGTTAGATGATTCACCATCGATTCGTAATAGGGAGTTAGGAGATGATATCGGATATCCATCAGTTACATTTGTCAATTCAGATGAAGTTGCTTTTGGTACTGATGCCAATCGTGGCTTTGCAGTTACAATTGCAACAATCGGAGGCAGTCGGCGACGTCCTACCCTTAGCAGAGATGCTCAGTTTCGTGTCCGTGATACAATTGGATTTGATTATGTATTACAACCTGCCAACTTTCCTTTTGATAGTGCAGTGTATATCCCACAGGGTAGAAATAGCAATCGTTGGTTATATGCTGCGAATGCATTAAGTTAGACGGAAACGTTCCATTGAAGAGATGTGATATACGATGTATGAGCTTCTTATATGGGGTTTAGTATTAGCATGAGTGCTCTAATTGCCAAGCTTTGGAGAGTGAATCGAGTCTTCGGAGCTGCGGCTAGTTATAGAAAGGTAGTAGAGCATGGGATGCGGCAACCCTCAAATTAAATACTCATCATATGTCTAAAGTTGTTGTTTCAACATTAATATACTCCACTTAAATAATTAAATTATAACAACAATAACAACAACCCAATCATTAAAATGTCAAAATAACACCGACACATTTACTCCTTGTTCTCCTCCATAATGTGTTGAGCTCTTTAGAGTAGATCATTATTGATCTCCCGGCTCATGCTAACACTCCACATTCATGTACATATCATGTGTACTCGCAGAGAATTGCATGCCAAACAGGCAAACTCTAGAAGTTGAAATATAAGACTGAAGTCGAATCTATCATCGTTTGATACCCAGCTCATACCTCCACTCTATACCCTCACAGAATGAATGCATGCCATATAGGTTCTTCATCTCATCAGCACGCCTCAAAGTGCTACCCTTCCTCCACTGACAACCCTCTATGCCTAAAACATCAACACTGACATAAATTCTTGAACACCAACAATAACATTAATACAAATCAACCATCAGATTTAGTAGTTGTGCTTGAATCGGCTAAACTTCTTCAACCACTCTGGAATATCCTTCCACCATTTCTTCTCGTAGCCTGTTACTGCATGGTGATCACCACTGATAAGAGGAATACATTTTCCCTTAATTAGCTCACTAATCATGTAATCGGTAGGATATTCGATCAATTTACTAGGCACGACATCATACTCATATTCAATTGGATGGTGAACTTGTACGCCCGACTTTCGAATAGGAATGATGTCTGAAAACCTTTGACCGTTTGGATTAGGATTCTTACTCATCGACTTGTACAAGTAAAGTAGTATCTGATTGATTGTTCTATGGTGATTGAGCAACTGCGCCTGCCATTCTTCGTCAGTTTTGGGATGAATATCTGATAGAACTACACTGGTAGTGAACCAAAGCATAGCCTTAATAGCCGACAGTGACACCGTTGGTGGAAGACCTTGCCCTTTTTGATTGAGCAGGTCATTCTTCTCAAGGACTACTCGAAGTCGTAAGATCTCCTTTGAATTAAAGAAATGATCGGCTGGAGAAGAATGGAGTTCGTCAGTAATCACAGTTATAAGAGTAATCATATAATGAAGATGTATGATCATCACACATGAACAATAACAGCTTACCAGAAATAATCTCAACTCCATCAAAGTCGTAGTAGAGCACAGGCTCGTATCTAAGCTTCAAGTCGTGATCTGTACGAACACTTCTCTCATGAGTCGATTTATCAATTCCAGCACACTTGCACATCTCAACCAATACATCTGATAGAGAGTATCCCTTTTTCTGCAATTCTCCAACGCCTTTAAACTTTATAAACAGATTAGTAAGATGATGATGCTCATTATCAAATAAATCCATCCAAGTCATTCCCAAAGGATGTTTATATAATGCACTCATACCAGCAAGAAGTAGAGGTAAATGGACTACGATATCTCCTAGCATTCCCTTCCAATCTCCTGCCCAACGCTCTTCGTATGAATCACACAAGCCCTTGTGAGTGATATTCGACAACTCTAGACCAGTGTGCTCCTTGATTGTATCACACAGCTTCTTAAACGTGCATGGTTCTCCACTGGCTTCCATCTTGAGAAAGAACTCGAAGAGCAGTGCACATGCAACCAATATATATATATTCGGTACGTGGATGATATCTTTCGTCTGTGGAGTGTAAGATGAATATGAACAAGAGAGATTGTTGAGTATTAGATGTGCAACATGTGTTCAACAAGAGCAGTGGATGCACGACTACTTACCAAGTCTGATGCTGGAGGAATCACCGTCTGCATTGCTTCGACAGCTTCTATTTCTTTCTCAGCTCGAGCAATGTCTGCCTCAGATATCTTCTTGAGTATATCAAAGTTTGGATCAGATAAACAATTGCCACCAAACAAAGAGGGGGCTCTCTCAATCTTCTTAATCATTGCATTCATTCGTGATTCTGCCTTCTTATCATCCTTCTTCTTGGCCTCGGCTGCCTCTTTTTGAGCTTTAACAGCGACCATCTTATTATAAAGATATTGCTGGGGACTTCCCCCATCACTAGCAGGATTATTGCTGCCGTTTGAAAAGTGAGTTACAGCCTCCAATTTGTATAGATTTCCGTTCCTTTGATTAGTTTCTTTCCTTGCACGCTTCCAAACAAAATCAAGCCTAATTGTTCTACCATATATCTCTCTCTAGAAGGCAGGTATTGACGAGTATTGAAATGTGAGAGTGTCATACGAGCAAAATGATAGAAAGCCGTGATCAGAGACTTGACTTACCAATATTACTGCCTTCCTAGATGCATCACAGACTGCCCACTCATCTGCATATTCACCACAGATCTCTAATACAATATCAAATCCTTCCTGTCCCGACCTGATCTGGTTATACCCCATTATGATTGTACCCTCCATTGCCATCATTTGTGGAGGTGTGTATGTGTCCTCCCGTCGTACAATAGTCTTGGACTTCTTGTTCGTAGTCTTGGTGGGCTTGGACTTTCGTGGGTAAGGCAAATCATTGACCTTCATTAACACTTTCAGCAGTAATGTACACTCCAACTCGCCTAACTCAGCGAAGAACTGAGTTGGATCTATTCTCTCTTCCTCATGATTGTAGTCAAGGTCTCCTCCGTTGTGCATTTGCTTTATCATTCGCCGGAGTATACATGATCCTCTTGTACAACTACCGGGACAATCCTTGTGTTCTCTCAACTGTGGATGATTTCCATATGATTCGTCAAGTGAAGGTAGGTGTACAGTAGTATGCACATGAGGAAGTGTCCTTTCATTTAACGTGACTACAGAAGTAGTATCAGTAGTAGTAGATGCTGTATCACCTGTGTTTGAGTTGAGTTTAGTAAGAGAGAGACAGATGAGTGAATGATTCATTAGTTGCAATATAACACCATGCAAAGTTGTAGTCTAATACTCACCCGATTGTGTCTGTGCACTAGTCGAAGAAGAAGCTTCATCATTAGCGGAAGCTAAACGAGGACTACGTCGAGGAGAAGGATCGTCGGGGGGAGTAGAAGAAGTATCATCACTCTCATCAGTCATATCAACATCTCCCCCTCCACCTGATCCAGTGAAATCAACATGATCTACATCCATGTCTGTAAAGATATAATAAGAAGATATGATTATTTATACGAATACAACACGATATACAAACGTAGCAATACAATAATATGTACAAGAATATACTCTCTTACCTTGTCTATCTCCTCCTACATTACTACTCCTACTCTCTCCAGATGATGATTCATTTTGACTTTGTAGAGATGACGACGATGATGATTTGGTTGCAGAAGTGGTGGTGCCATTATTATTATTCTCTTTATTTGTAGAAGAAGATGAACCTCGTGTACGCGGTGCTTTTGCTGAAGGTCTACCACTGCTGCCAAATATTCTTCTACTTCTTTTCTTCCAAATATTGGTGTCTAATTCAGCAACAATTGCTGATCTATTGCTCTTGCCTATTACATCCTTTATTTCCGAACTAAATTCTGCAATTAATGCGTGGACATCCTGTGTCGACTGGTGTTGTGCCATCGTGTAGACAGGTTGGCAGAGTTGTTATTATTATTATGATATGATGAATGAAAATGAATTGTTGCAATATTATTTTGCAATGATTAGTTTGCAATAATTAGCCGTCATTGACGGCGATGCCGATGTAATATAATTAATCTAATAAGTATAGCGTGTTTCGGAATTATTATGATGGTTGTATCACCTCTCTACTGGTTAGATATATCGATAGAGTTGCTCGCTCGTCGCGAGTTTTGCTAGAAAATGAAGAGGCTAGATCGTACGGTACGGTATCTACGTAGTATGTAGGACGTAAGAATAGACCTCAGAACAACAACTCAACAAATAGTAGTTGACTACTATTATTAAAGAGCCGCGGCAAATATAAAGCAGTATACCCATCTCCTCCAAACCAATATGGGAAGACTTGGTCAAAGAGGAGGAACACATGCATGCGAAGATACAGTATTTATTCAGCAAACCGTACAAAAATTCTGCAAAAGTCGTAATAGACCAGCTAATCTACCACCCTACGAACAAGTAGTACAAAAGCAAAGTGGATACGCAGGCGGAACACTTAGAGAACTAATCCCTGTTCTCAAACAGAGATTTAGTAACGACGACGTAAATAATGCACTACGCTGGTGTAGGAGACAAGTGAATGGACAATCAGCACCAACACCACCCAGAAAGCAAAGACAAAAGATGACAAAAGCAGCAACAATTAAATCCAAATCAACATCCACCAAAAGGAATGCAACCACCAATAACAAACAAAAGTATGCAATTGATACTCATATTGAAAAATCTTTTCCAACAAACTACACCGGTAAGATTACATCATATGATGGCAGGAAGAAGGCGCCGTACGGTGTAACGTATGATGATGACAACGAAGTTGAATATATGACAGAGAAGGAGGTTGCTCAACATATTGTATCGCGTCGTAGGGGTATGAAACGTGCCGCAAAACCATCTACTTCTTCTAATGATTCGGAACCACGTCCAGCAAAGAAATCAAAGGGTACCCAAACACCACCGCAAGAAGATGATGATGATGTGATGGATGAGACAACAGTTGATACATCAACTAAACAACGTGCCACACGCAGTAGCAAGAAGGCCAATAATAAACAACAACAGTCATCAAACAAACGTAATACACGTAGTAACAGTAGTGGGAATAGTGATGAGGGTAGCGGTAATAATGAGAAAGGTGGAGATGAACAGCCTCCCACAAATAAGGGTGGGGATAAAGTAGCGGACAAGGAGAATGACACCTTAGATACTAATAAGGATAAGGAGGAAGGTAGTCCAGATTTGGTAGATGATAGTTCAGGTGATAAGGATGATCAGCACGATTTGCAATTCTCAGATGACGAGGGTGGCGGCGGCGGCGATATGCTTATGCAATCCCCTGCAAAGAGCACGAGTAGTACAAGATCAGAAATTACAACAACAATGTCTACAGAGATCACATCCATGCTACAAGGTATTATTCAAAAAGCAATGTCTAAACTTGATCTAAGAGCAGTCCATTTATTGGGTCAAGCAATGGGACAAGTATCAACCAATATCATCACACCATTAGAGAATGGAATTACAGATATCGAAGATGAAATTACAAATACCAAACAACTAATAGAATTTCAAAAATCATTACAATCACAGGCATCAAAGAAACTACCAACCGGCATCGATTTGGGTATTGATATTAATGATATGGATACGGTCAAAGAGAAGAATACACGCATATTAGAGGGGAAGGAGAATGAGAAGGCCGAGAAGTTAGCAAAACTACAAACTATCAATGACAACCGTCCTGCCATTAAGAAGCTATTCCTCAGTACAATCACATCTTGTTTCACGGCACAGTCGGAAAGCTATGTGTTACAACCATCATTGGATGATGATAATGATACCGATGGCATCGAATCATATGTTATTGATGAGTCAACAGGCGGAATTGGACAAATTGTATCAGAATTAGAAACAGAATGTGAGGACTTTGTCAACTTGTTAATGTCGGTATATGTAAAGAATTTGGAAGAGGAGAAGGCTAACTATCTTGATGAGTTGGAAGGTAATGATGCAGACAGGTTCGATTATTACTCGTTACAGGAGAAGTGCAAAAAGATACTCCGCTCACTCCGCACAACAGAAGGGAACTTTGAGCACTTCAGACAAGAGAGACTATGTTATGAGGACGGTCCTGCTGCATATGAGAAAGAGTTTCCTGGTCAAGTAAAATTCTGGACGGACAAGGCTAACGAGCTAGATAGTAAGTGGGAAGTGGCGGCTAGGAAACATGACGACGTGTACAAGCAAGTACTTGCATACAGGGCAGAGAATGATATCAAGTTGCAGGAGATGTTAACTATCAAGATCGGCAGTGTTACTATTCAACCGCCACCTGAATCACTAGATGAGGATGGTGAGAATGACAACGATGACGAGGAGGATGATGGCGGTAATGCCGAGACACAAGATGCACTTTACAATGGCCAAAGAGGGAGGTGAGCATATGATGTGATCAATGGACGACTATGTTGTATTGGAAGTTAGGCATCAATAATTCAGTAGGTTCATATTACATGTTACTGATATATATTTAGGCTATATTTACTTGATATCATCCCTTCTATATTGTTGACAACAATATGACTATGGCAAGGCAACTAGAAGACTAGCGGCTGAGCGATCACAGTTCAGAATCCCAATGGCAATGTCCGCTCCTCACGAGATGTTAGTAATGTAGTTCCGAATCGGTTTGATTTCGAAGCAGTTACAATTGACATTGATTCATCAAGATCTATTGCGGTAGTTGGTGGTTTGACTAATGGTGGATCGTCTAGTGCATATGTTGTGTTGGATGTAAGTCAGCCTCAGAATCCACGATTTGTTGCCTTGAATGATATTGGACGGAATAACAACTCAAGTGGGGGACGAGGCAGTGGACGTATTACTAGCATTGCAACTGCAGATGGGATTGTATTGTATGTTAGGGAAGGTTCAAATCAAATTGGAAGAGATAATGTCTCGTCATTACTGGAAGACGAAGACGAAGGAGAGATTGATATTGCAACATATTGAAGATGCTAGACTAAAAGCTACTGAAGAAGAGAGATACAACTGTAACCTGTTTGACTTGTTTGATAACTCATAAATTATATAAGAATGATACTCTAAGTAACTTGACGATACCTCCTCTTTAAAGATATTAATATTGTAGAAGAAGCTAAATAGAACTTAGAACAGGATACCGAATGTCTTTTATCTATATGGATAGACTGCCTCCAACGAGTTCTTAGATGTGTGACACTGTACTTGTGTTGTATAATACTGCATGATATGATGAAGCCGCTCTTTCTTGGTGTGTTCATGGAAGGAGAAAAGTGATGCTCCCGAAATGGAGTTTCACCTGTCGTAAACATGAAAACTAAAGAATGGAAAATGGCAAATAAATGCCAAAATGCAATATAGTGCCTTATATCATAATTGTGGAGTTATACCGACGACAAAGATCAGCAAAAGGCCTAGTATAGAAGAGTAGAACCGAAAGTATCGGCGGCGGCGATACCAATAATCTAGTCTATTATGAGTAATACACATAATATGTCAAAAAAGACAAAATTGAATAATGATACACCATCAAAGGTTATGTTCGAGTATAAAGGTGAAGATGTTCCTAGTAATGTGACACATGTACGGTTTCATCCAAGTGTTGTTGAGGTTGACAATGAGGCGTTTTATAATTGCAAAAGTTTAAGAGAAGTTGTACTAAATGAAGGGCTTAGAGAGATTGGAGATAATGCCTTTTCTGGCTGCACATCTTTACAGAGTATCAACATACCCTCAACTCTAATCAAGATTGGCTCCAAAGCGTTTTATGGTTCAAAATTGACAGAGGTATTATTAAATAATAGCCTAAGAGAGATCAGAGGATACTCTTTTTCTAGTTGCCATGTATTGCAGGGCATCAACATACCATCTACTGTTATCGAGATTGGCATTTACGCATTTGTTTATTGCAACAGTTTAAGTGAGGTAGTACTAAATGACGGAATAAGGAAGATTGGGTGCGATGCATTTAGTAATTGTAAATCATTACAAAGTATTACAATACCTTCTACTGTTGATGAGATTGGTTCGAATGCATTTAGTACTTGTACAAATTTACGGGAGGTTGTATTAAAGGACGGGTTAAAGATGATTGAGAGCAGTGCATTTACACGTTGCAATTCACTAGAATCCATAACACTTCCATCTACTGTTGCGGGGATTGGTGAGACTGCGTTTAGTGAATGCAGTAGTTTACGAAAGGTTGTGTTAAATGAAGGATTGCAGAAGATCGGAGAGGCGGCATTTGGAGATTGCACTTCATTAGAACGTATTAATATCCCTTCATCGGTAATTGAGATTGATAATTATGCATTTAGTTGTTGTAGAAACTTGAGGGAGGTTGTCATACATAATAACGAGGGCATACAAACTATTGATGATAAATCATTTCACAGATGTATATCACTGGAGAGATTCAAGTTTCTTAGCCTTTCTACTCGTTGGATAATGTCATTCAAGCTGGACAAACAGATATAGAGCCAAAGATGGATGATATTCCTGGATTAGAATGGAGAGGTGGAGAGCTTATCATCCCTGCCGTACGTCGAGAAATAGTATATAATGAATGGAGAAGGATGGAAGATGAATTTGGGGTAGACAGAGAAAAGCTAAATAAGGTCGAGAGGTTGATATCATATTATGAAGTGAAGGAGGCCGCGACACTATTTGAATTGGCATTATGGAAGGCAAAGATCAAAACTGAAATATCTAGCCCTGCTGATCGAGGTGCATATCGTGTGGATGTGCCCGGGCCTGTTAAGGAGGCCATATTGCAATATCTACGATAAGGAATGAGTGTACATATATAGTACATCAATAAAGACTAAGGTCCAACTACTATTGTATTGTATATATTATGTGATAAAGTATCTTTGCCTTTCTTCCCACTAAATTTAACTTAAATCAATACACACTACCTTATCGTCCCGCGAACATACTCAACGCTGCACTAGCACGTGTTATCTTCTCACGTTCCTTGGCAACATGTTTACAAACCTTCTTATGCCTCGCCTTCCAATCATAAGCCTGACATTCACGAGAACAATATACAGCAACCTTACACTTTGAACATCGTGCAAATTGTGGCTTTTCGTGTGTCTCGGCACGATGACAAGGACCTAACCAATTCGAACATCTATCATATCCAATCTTACGTGGACCAAATGTTACTGTTGAGAATTTATACCAATCAGGTACCGGCGATGGAACTCCACTTTCCATTTCTTTTTGCAATATATCAACTAAATCATCCATACTTTTAGCACCATTACATGATATTAGTTGCCGTAACATTTGACCCCGTAGACAGTTATATAATTTACGCTGTTGTACACCACCAGCTGGTAATTTTGCATAATGAGTTGTAAGTTCCTCCAACAACGCAGGAGTAGCACCAAGAGCCGGCGAACGGCGTTCAAACTCTTGTCGGTATTCAGCTTCAGGAGATGGTCTCATACCCAAATAATTTTCATCGTCATCCTCATTACCAGTTATCCTACCAAATAATATCCAATCTCGTAATATAGGAGAGTATGTAGGTATACCATTCTCTGAATCGACATGTTCGTATTGTTCTTTCTCTTCTCTCGTCATGAGATCTGGATGTCCAGAGTAAATGTCTTCCGCGTTCATTTTTAAGTTGATGGATTAGGTATCTTTTTGATAATAATGAGTAAATATATGTCGTCTAGATTAGATTGAAAATACTAATTGTTGCCGTTGATACCAACAAGGAGAAGTACTATTGTGATTTTGTTTGAACTATGACGACATCATCAATCTCAGTAGGATAACACCTCACTATTATATTGCATTCGGATTTTTTTTATTTAGCTGCAAAACCCCAGAACTCATAACTATCTATCTCATCTCTCCTCTTATCATAATACAATAACAGCGTATTAGTTAGCAGCTCGTATGGCACATGCCAGTTATATACCAGCTGTCATTCTTCTTGATTTCAATTGGTGATTCTGGTGACGTGAGGCTAGTTCTTACATTAATACTGCTTTTTAGACTGCTGAACCGGCCTTATCTATGGTAGTGATTGTGTGAAATATTTTAAGAGGTTGTCTACAAGTGTGGCGACAAATTGATTGACATAAACGCTATCGATCATCAAAGTAGGGCTATATATGCATATAAATTGAGTTTTGTATAGTCTGGTATTGACAAAAACATATTATAATAAAAAGTGCATATTCATATCATATGCACAAAAAGTGATAGTAGATGATAGATGAACAGAACGATAACATCACAACTACAATACACCAATAATGAAAAGAATTATTACAATATGAAAAACAGTATCAAAAGATTGTTGTTTAAGACGAAGAATAAATCGCGAGATACTACAGATGTTGTTGCATTTGAGTATATGGGGATTGATGAAGATGTACCCAAAAATGTTACGCATGTACGGTTTCATCCCAGTGTTACTAGTGACGATGCAGGTCCTTTTGTAGAGCGGTTTGAATTGAGAGAAGTGATATTAAACGAGTGCATTATGAGTATACGGGGATTGTTCCTCGTAGTGTGACACATGTACGGATTCACCCGAGTGTTGTCAAAGTTGATAAGAAGGCATTTGAAGGATGTACTGAGTTGAGAGAAGTGGTACTAAACGATGGAGTTAGAGAGATTGGACAATCCGCATTTAGACTCTGTAAATCATTGCGAAATATTACAATTCCTTCTACGGTTACAGAGATTGGTCAGTTGGCATTTATTCATTGTACCGACCTCAAGAAAGTAGTATTAAGCGACGGACTTAGAAAGATCGGAGATCTCGCCTTCCAAGACTGTACATCATTGAAAAGCATTGTAATTCCTTCTACTGTCACCAAGATTGGCAACCATTCATTTCATGGTTGTAGTAGTTTAACAGAGGTAGTATTAAATGACGGATTAGAAGAGATAGGATGTACAGCCTTTGCAAACTGCAAAGCATTGCAAATTATAACAATTCCTTCCACGGTTACCAAGATTGGCAATAATGCATTTATTGGTAGTAATTTGAGAGAGATAATATTAAACGAGGGTCTAATGGAGATAGGATACAGGGCGTTTCCAGGTACATTATTGCAAGAGATTGCGATTCCATCAACTGTATCCGAGATTGGCCATAGTGCATTTCAGGATTGCCATAGTTTAAGAGAAGTAGTAATTAATGGGAGAGTTTCGAAGATAGAAGAGTATGCATTCCAAAGTTGCCCGTTGTTAGAAAGTATCACAATTCCCTCTACTGTTACTGAGGTTGGAGCGCAGGCATTTCATAATTGCAGTAGATTGAGGGAAGTAGTACTTAATGAAGGCATCACGAAGATTGGTCGGGAAGCTTTTGCGGGATGTGAATCACTGGAAAGTATCACCTTACCCCCTACAGTCACTGAAATGGGTAGTAAAGCATTTGGACAGTGTATCAGATTGGAGGAGGTAGTAATAGAGGAGCTAACGCGGGGGCCATTTCACTACGCCTCGACACCAGCTTGGAATAAAGCATTTTATGGTGGTTCATCTCCATTTCATGGTTGCTCGTTCCTAGAGAGAATTAAAATTCTCAGTCTTTCAAAGCATCTGGAGAATATCATTCAGGCTGGTCACACAGATATAGAGGCCAAGGTAGATGAAGTTCGTGGTTTAGTAAATAGAAGAGGCAGTGAATTGTATATGTCACCAGAAGTCACAAGAACAAATGAGGACTGGTCAGCACTATTTCCAAGTCTGACTATGATTATAAATTTGGTATTATACTATTTAAAGAAAGAGGGTATGATCTTGTTTGAGTTGGCATTATGGAAGGCGAAGATCGACCAAGCTGAAGAAGCCAGTGATGATATTAACAGAGATGCACACCGTATCGAAGTACCTGGACCAGTCAAGGACACTATTCTACAATATATATATCCTATTCTACAACGATAAGGAATGAGTTTACATAGTGTGTCAATAATGGCGTAAACATCAACTTGTTATTAGTTATTATATAAGTTTATACCCATCTTAACAATCTATGCAGCCTCCTTGAAGACAGTCTGATCCATTTCCTTGAAACGCTCCTCTGTTCCAACCAAGGCAGGACGGACATATCCTGGCTGAGCCTCCTCGGCCGTGGCATGTTCAAAGACATCTACCTGGATCAATGCATCACGTAGGGCATCAGCCTTGGCAATCAAATTAGCCTCATCGGCAGTAGGTTCTCTCTTCTCCTGTCGGAGAGATTTGGCAACCTTGTCAGCTTCCATACAAACGGGCAAAGCATTGATAAGGTCTGTCATTCCCATTTCATCGATATGGCAAAAAGTTCACTGCACTTGACTACTCATTTTGTTCTTCCTCCTAAGTACCATGGCAGACGATGATAATAAACACGATTTCATTCTCTATGTTATTTATATTCATATGTTATTTTAGAAGGGATGGAACCCATCCAAAGTACTGAAGAATAGCTTCCTTAACAGGTCCAGGTACTTCAATACGGCATCCCTCTCGGTTCATATCGGCAGTGTCTTCTGTTTGATCAATCCTAGCCTTCCACAATGCCAATTCAAACAAGGTTGTTGCCTCCTTCACTTCATAGTAAGTAATTAATCTAACAATCTTATCCAGCTTTTCTTTATCTACCTTTACTAAAATCATCTCCACCCCGTCCACTTCGTCTCCTCTTTCTTGAATCACAGGGGGTATAGAGATCTCTTCGCCTCTCCATTCTACTGTCGGAATACTATCCATCTTGGCCTCTATACCTCTTTGACCAGCCTGAAGTACATCGTTCAAGCGAGTTGAAAGGCGAGGGAACTTGAATCTCTCGAGAGATGTGCAATTGTAAAATGATTTATCATCAATTTGTACTTCCTCATTATGTATAACTACCTCCCGTAAATTATCACAATCTTGGAATGCATACTGTTCTATTCTGTTGACAGTCGAAAGAAATGTGATTCTTTGTAATGATGTACAATATTTGAATACACTTGATTTAATCCTCTTAATTCCCTCATTCAACACAACCTCCGATAAATGTGTACAACCATAAAATGCATGTGTATCAATCTCATCAACAGTCGAAGGAATTCTGATACGTTCTAATGATATACAGCTGTTAAAAGCCTCGTCCTTAATTTTCTGCAGACCTTCATTAAGCACTACCTCACTCAAACTATGGCAATCATTGAATGTGGATGTACTAATCTCCTCAACACTAGATGGAATTGCGATACGTTGCAATGCTTTGCAGCGATGAAATGCTCTATCCCCAATTGTCTGTAATCCCTCGTGTAGTTCTACTTCCTTCAGCTCAGTACAACCATGAAATACTTCTCTTCCAATCTCTAAAGTAGCAGAGGGTATAACCAGCCTGAAGTACATCGTTCAAGCGAGTTGAAAGGCGAGGGAACTTGAATCTCTCGAGAGATGTGCAATTGTAAAATGATTTATCATCAATTTGTACTTCCTCATTATGTATAACTACCTCCCGTAAATTATCACAATCTTGGAATGCATACTGTTCTATTCTGTTGACAGTCGAAAGAAATGTGATTCTTTGTAATGATGTACAATATTTGAATACACTTGATTTAATCCTCTTAATTCCCTCATTCAACACAACCTCCGATAAATGTGTACAACCATAAAATGCATGTGTATCAATCTCATCAACAGTCGAAGGAATTCTGATACGTTCTAATGATATACAGCTGTTAAAAGCCTCGTCCTTAATTTTCTGCAGACCTTCATTAAGCACTACCTCACTCAAACTATGGCAATCATTGAATGTGGATGTACTAATCTCCTCAACACTAGATGGAATTGCGATACGTTGCAATGCTTTGCAGCGATGAAATGCTCTATCCCCAATTGTCTGTAATCCCTCGTGTAGTTCTACTTCCTTCAGCTCAGTACAACCATGAAATACTTCTCTTCCAATCTCTAAAGTAGCAGAGGGTATATTGATACTATGCAATGCTTTGCAATGTTGAAATGCATACGAACCAATCTCCTTTAGACCATTATTCAATACAACTTCTCTCAGTTTGTCTCGCCTATAAAACGAACCATTACCGATCTTCGTAACACTAGAATGAATCCTTACACTCGTCACATTTTGGGGAACAGCTTGACCAGAGTACTCGATCATAACTTGTGATGTATCATCATTCAATTTTGACTTTTTTGACATAAGATGATGCGTACTTTTTTTATATTCTAATAAGTACTACTAACACCTAGCTACTTCAGCTACCTTTATATTATAATAATATATATGCCATTCCTCTTTGAGATAATCTAGGCCTGTAACCATCAATGCTGCTGCACCTAACTTACCTATCAACTTATCATCAATCCACCCTCTCTCACTAAGGCTAGTTCTACTCGATGCTCTATGAATCGGCCTAGGGTTGAGGAGTAAATGTAGTCTAGATATGTAATGTGTAGGGTAGCAGACGCTAGAGTAGAGACGGTGCGGCGCGGAGCATGCGGCGTCATTTATGGATATAATACGCCAACGATCATCAAAATAGGGTTATGCATGCATATAATTGTATAGGTCTGCTAGATAAAAAGTGACAACATCACCTACCAATAATGAAAAGAATTATCAAGAGAATAAAGAAGAAGTACAGCAAAGTAGCAGAGGTACAATATGAGTATACGGGGAAAGATATTGTCCCTCGTACTGTGAAACATGTACGGTTTCATCCAAGTGTTGTTCAAATCGATGACGAGGCGTTTATATTATGTAGAGAGTTAAAAGAGGTTGCATTAAATGTTGGCCTTAGAGAGATCGGAAAACTTGCCTTTCAAAGTTGTACCTCATTACAACAGATTACGATTCCTTCCACAGTGACAAAGGTTGGTACCTTTGCATTTCGTGGATGTACTGAGCTAAAGAAGGTAGTACTGGACGAGGGTCTAACGGAAATAGGAATAAGAGCCTTTGCAAACTGCAAAGCATTGCAAAGTATCAACATACCATCTACTGTTACCAAGTTAGGTGGGAATGGTGCATTTAGCAGTTGCAATAGTTTAAGAGAGGTAGTGCTTAATGACGGATTAATCAAGATTGGAAGTAGTGTTTTTCATGACTGTACCTCACTGCAAAGTATTACAATTCCATCTACTATTGATGGAGTTGGTGCTTATGCATTTAGCAATTGTACAAATTTACGGGATGTGGTATTTAATAACGGGATTAAGAAGATTGGACAGTCTGCATTTCAAGGTTGTTCTTCATTAGAACGCATTACTATCCCTTCAACTGTTCTAGAGGTTGGTTTTGGGGCATTTGACAATTGCACTAACTTGAGGGAGGTTGTTCTTCATAATGAAGAAATACAAATCAAAGATAATGCATTCACCGAATGCATGTCCTTGGAGAGATTTATGTTCCGAAACTCCCGTTTGGATAGTATCATTCAGGCTGGACAAAGAGATATAGTGGCCAAGATTGATGATATTCCTGCTGTCGAATGGCGAGGTGGAGAGCTTATCATCCCTTCTAATCGTCGAGAAATAGTACATTATCTAGAATATAATCGCACAGAGACAACAATTGCGGTAGAAATAGATAAGGAAAAGATGGACAAGGTTGTTAGATTGATTAGGTACTACGAAACAAAAGAGGCCACGACACTATTTGAATTGGCATTATGGAAAACAAAGCTTGATCAGACAGATGATGCCGACAACAACAACCGAGATGCGTGCCGAATAGAGGTACCTGGGCCGGTCAAGGATACAATTCTACAATATATATCTAATGAATAATGATGAAATCATATAGCTTAGTTACATAGTTGCCTTACGATAATATCATTAAGACACGTCAAGAGAAGAGTGTTCATACAAACTCGAATTGATTTTAACTACTATTTACAAAACACCCCCCCCCCCCCCCCCCCCCCAATTACCAACCGTAATACTTATTACATAAGTTTATACCCATCTTAACAATCTATGCAGCCTCCTTGAAGACAGTCTGATCCATTTCCTTGAAACGCTCTTCGGTACCAACCAAGGCAGGACGGACATATCCTGGCTGAGCTTCCTCGGCTGTGGCATGTTCAAAGACATCTACCTGGATCAATGCATCACGAAGGGCATCAGCCTTGGCAATCAAGTTGGCCTCATCGGCAGTAGGCTCTCTCTTCTCCTGACGGAGAGATTTGGCAACCTTGTCAGCTTCCATACAAACGGGCAAAGCATTGATAAGGTCTGTCATTTGATGAATAGTGCCATCGGGAGCAGAGTAGATACCTTCCTCAAACATGGAACGAATCTCGGATGGAGTTGTTAGGAGACGAGATACCTCCTTGGTCAGGGTATCACTAGGCTCAGAGTAGGGACGAGTAATTCCACCAAGAGGGAAGCATCCAACCTTCATTACAGTACTGGCCAATGGACCGAGAGGTCCAGGGAAGTTCTCCGAGGCAGCATACAAGGCAGCTTGGGCCTCACTTTCCAAACGAAGCATGGCATGCTCAGTCAATGCTTCTAATCCCTCAATACCCTTACGACGATGGTAGTGATGGAGGGTGGCATATCCCAAGTAGATGGCACCCAAGGCATCGGCTAGACGTCCCATCAAGAGTTCCTCAAACTTTAGTCGTCCTCCGAGTGTGAAACACAAGTCGGCAGTTAAGGCAAAGTTGTTGGATAGACGTAGGAGTTGCTTCTCGTGGTAGTCGAGCAGATCATCTCCACTCTTGTAGGCCGTCTTGGATCGGATCTTGGTAGACACGGTAGAAGTAATACCCTTGGATACTGATCCAAAGAAGTTACTAATACCATGTCCAACAATCTTATGGAACTGTGCCACAAATGTCTTGACACCCTCTTTCTCTTGAGACGGAGGGAGCTGTAATGCCTTGAGCAAGTCACTCATGTGGGGATGACAACGTGTCAATCCCTGTCCAATAATTTGGAATGAACGTGTCATGATATTGGCACCCTCGACGGTAATTGCAATGGGTAGACTCATGTAGGCATTGCCCATGTAGTTCTTGTCTCCACGACAGATGGCAGATCCGGCGGCAATATCCATTCCGCACTCGACGATACGACGGCCACGTTCGGTACAGTTCTGTTTCATGACAGAACTAATAACCATGGGTGCCTCGTGGTTATCAACAATGGCATTCATAACGTCACCTCCAGCGATGGTGATTAGTCCATCACTCCCAGCCTTGGCCATGGCTGTGTTGTGTGAATGAGTGAATGAGGTGTAATGTGAAAGTATGTTTAGTCAGATGAGAAGGACAAAAGAAAGATAAAGACACAAACTCTTCTCATCAACAAGTACTAGAGACTCACCTTCCTGGATACCACCAAACTCAGCAATGGGTACACGAAACTGTTTCCTAACCCGTGAATAAGCACCAACACCAGCCACAACACTTCGTGCGGCACCAATACTCCCAGCAGGTAAACTAACACCCCGTCCTTCCGCCAAGCACTCCACAAACATATTCCAACCAAATCCACATCGTTCCTGCCCTCCCAATATACTTGACATTGGTATCCATACATTCTCACCCTCAACTGTACCATTCATAAATGCCGCATTTAACGGAATATGACGTGGTCCCATACGTAATCCTTCATGTCCTCGTTCTAATAATGCCACGGTAAATCCCTCCTCGCCCACACCATTTAACAAGCCATCTGGATCACTTAAATTCAATCCCAATCCAACTACACCCGCCACGGGTGCCAAGGTAATGTATCGTTTCTTAAAGTCCGCAAATACACCCAACTCGCCAGTCGTGGGATGTTTACTAACCACACAGTCACTACCAATTAATGACGTAGCATCACTTCCCGAATGTGGACCAGTCAAACCAAAGCATGGGATTAATGTCCCATTTGCCAAACGAGGTAAAAAGTATTCCTTCTGTGTATCGGTACCATATCGTGCCAATAACTCACCCGGTCCTAAACTATTAGGCACGGCAACTGTAGCATTCGCATCAAAGCATTGCGTGGCCAACTTGGCCAAGACACAACTAACAGCATGTGTACTAAAACCTAATCCACCCCATTCTTTTGGTATTTTCATACCAAAAAACTTTTCATTTCGCATATAATCCCATGCTTCTTTTGTAAAGTCTTTTTTGGTAACTACGTCATGATCATTGAGTAATGTGCATAGGTGTGATACTTGATTGTTAATGTATGATTCTTCCTCGGGGGATAATTTTGGTGTGTAGGTATCGATTAAGTGTTGGAGGGATGGTGATCCACTGAAGATGTCACGATCAAATCCTGTGTTTAACAAAATTGAGGGATGTATGATGGTTTGATGAGATATTAGATTTGCAATAAGCTAACAATAACAATAAGCTAATAACCAAAATAACAAAGAAACAAACAAAAGAGAGAACTTACCAATGGTACCACAACCTAAAGCAATATTCTCAGTTTTACTAATAGGTGGCAAAACACCCTTTGCCCACCGATAGACACGTTTATCAATTGCATGTACTAACCCTACCAATGATCGAGATTGCTGCTGTTGAGGATTATTGTTATTTAGAGACCCATTGTTGTTGAGTAGAGAGTTGTTATTGTTTGACAGAAGGGAGAGTGAACGAATTGACGATGATTTACATATGTTGTTGATAGGTGTTTTTGTTATGTGGTTTGAAGAGTATTGTATACTATTGATTACCAATTATTGTGTAATATTGATATATTGATTCTAATTGATTTGTGAAAAGGTAGAACTTCTGAGGTTGATTGTTGGTGGAGTATTATAGATGGTAATATTGTTGATAGTGTTATTTATGTTGAAATGTTAATTTTGAGTGTTGTGCATATTATTGAGGGTGTTACCGTGCTTCAAATATTATAAAAATTGGTAGGATTATTATTTGCAATAATATCGAATTACTGTGTAAATATGAAGCATTTATATTGACTATTATATATTGATGGCTTATACACCCTTGTTATTTATGAGTTTGTACGTGAATTTTATGTGGTTGGTAAATGTTGTTGTTAGTTAGTAATGAAAGCGCTGATGGTCATGCCGTTAAATGGACGTATTAAGGAGGTTTATATGTATATTCTAACGATGATATAATAGAAGAGGAGGTCATATTTGCACAGAATTAGAGGGTAGTAGAAGAGGCTATCATGGCCACTTTTTCTCCGGTCTTTTGATCTGCAAAGATACCCGTGAGGTATCCTTGAGATATTACATGTGGAATAAATCTCTCTTTTGTCATTACAACTTACTTGCTACTTGCTCAGACCCTCTATCTAAACTGATATGCTATATACTACATGTTAATACACACTTCAGTGTCACCTGTGTACCTTTAGCTGGCTCTTGAAGGCCTCCTGCAGGGAAAAAATTGCAGCCATCCCCCAATCTGCGGCTATGCCTTGATTGTTAGGGGATGTCTACAATTTTTAACTTTGTTAAGTTGGTATTTGAATGATTAATCATGTTAAACAAGAGACAAGAGTGAGGAGAGTGTCATATGGCAAGCTAAAGAGAGGAGGAGAGTGTGATGATGAAAGCAGAGTGTAGGCATCCTTGTGTGACATATGTGAGTAGATGTGGTGATATATGAGTAAAAAGAGAGAAAACTTACTATCTTAGAGTACTTGTACCTCACTCTTGTATGATTTATATCTTTTGAATCTTTGAAGAACCCCCTGCAAGGGCAAAATTGTATCCACCCCAATCATTCGGCTACACCTCTGATCTTTGGGGATGGATACAATTTTGATACAATTTTGGTTGAGGATGGACATCAATGGTAAGAAGTTTGATGACAGTGCATTGGCACAGTACACAATATCAGGGCATTGAAAGTTAGTTGTAAAAGAGAAGAGAGAGATTTCCACAAAAAAAGAGGTAGAGGTGAGAGACTTTGATATGAACAGTGTAGCTTCTCAAAGTAAGCTCACCTTGCCAATACTGCTGAGCTATCAACTAATAAGATTAAGGAGAAGAATATAGAATGGTTGATACACAATAAGAGCAACATACAGAGATAGATAAAGGAAGGCAAGAGAGAGAGAGAGAGAAATAGAGGGAGAAGAGAGAAAAAAGGATACCTATATCTTTCCCTTAAATAGAGTTTTCTAACGTGAAAAGGTAACACAAACTTTTAACACAAAAGCTCAATGGCAATGGGTGGTTAATTAGGAAGAAGAAGACGGCGGCAGCAGTATTAAAAAGCACGTTAATACCCTCTAAATAGTCTCCTGTTAGTAGTAATACGGCTATTAATCCAGTGGTCTACTCTTGGGGCTGCTATAAAGCACACAACATACAAAATAGCACAAGATGGTAATTATTGCAAAAATGACAATGTCTATTAAATTGAAAGATTAAGGTACCTAACGAAAGAGGAGGATCAGGGCTATCTATTATGGGTATCAACAGCCTCTAATTCCCTCTCGGTGCGGAGATATCCATCAATCTATTGTGAGAATGACCAGCTAGAGAGAGGGTTATAATGCAACACACAAGAAATACATCATTTTTATGATGTTGTCCAATTTGGACGGCAAGTAGTGCAAAAGAATCGTCTTCTCAAGCTGATCACAATGGTGGTATTAATAACGCTGATAAGCAATTTGTTGCCTGTGAAATTGCCATTGGAGTAAAAAAGTGATGATGGTAGTTTTAGAATCCTCTCTTCAATCTCTATCGATTTATATTTACAATATCGACCTTCGGTCTCAAATATCAATATAATGTATCAATTATACTATTGGAATTATTATTAATACTAATATTAATACAGAATTACAATTAATTTGATTGAAATACCATGTACATTCCATCATTTCATCTTCGTGTTGGGTTTGGATGAGGAAGGAGGAACAATACAGCAACATCATCAAACCTGTTATTGGTTGTGGCTTTGGTGGTAGTTAATCTCATCCATCCGGAGTTGTCATACCTTCTTCATCATATTAGTGTTGATAGAGAGAAGACGATTGTGGAAATTCCGGTGATTTTATATTACATATTGGTGGAGTAGTGATATATATTATATAAGTAGTGATGATGTGGTAGTGGTAGGACGAGTATGAAGCAACAACAATTAATCAACGATACCACCACCTCACGTTTCACTATCGATAACAACACTACACAGCATGAATAATAATATACCATCGTCGTTGTCAGCAGTATTAATCTTGGTGATGGAGTAGTACGGTGGTCATACTTATATTTAGTAAGTAGTGGAGGATGGTAATATTGGAGGTAGATCACCACCATCTCTCTTCCTCGGCGTCACCACAGTACTGTTGTTTAGTAATAACACCACTGCATCATTCACTGATTTGCGTCGACAACGGGAGAGTGTATTGGTAGTGGTGGTGGCTAATGTGTTATATAGTGTTAGCAAGGCGTTCTATACTATGTAATTAGTGATGGTAGCATCTGAACATCATCAAACAACACGTCGTCGTCATTTTAGTAGTGGTGCATTACTAGACGAGTATGACACGGTGGTAGTTATTTATATAGGTGGCTAAACGGTGTCTCTACTCAATGATAAATGGTAATTCGAGAGGAGGATTAGAGGCAATGACGGCTAGATTAGACACGACGATAGTAATAGTATGTCATTGATGGTTTAAAAACAACAATCGACGGTATAGTTAGTGTGTATTTACGTATTGCCCTCATCAATAATGACACGATATCCTTGGCAGAGGAGGTGGTGGTAGTGTCAAAGGAGACAGATACACCACAACAAGTAAATCATCTACCAAGCAGACACAAACGGTGGTGGGAGTAGCTTAGACGGTTGTTAAGGCTACTGCAGCAGCACGTGGTGCCATCGTCTCTTCTCCATCGAGGCGGTAGGTCAAATGAGGCAGTGTTAGTTTGTACTAAAGGTAGGGCCGCGGCAGCATGTGATTTCGTCATTAGGAGATGGCTGTCCATCAACACGTGATGCCAAATTAAGTGGCGGTGTTGTTTTGGGTGGACAATGCTCATCAGCTAGTAGGACGATGAATATAACAATTGAATACAGATTAGTAATTAGTAACCTAAAGAACAGTAAACATAATGGTTGGTTCATACAAACTAGAATTGATTTTAACTACTATTTACAAAGCATTCCCCAATCATCCACAATCATCATATAACACAAGTTTATCCCCATCTTATATCTATGCAGCCTCCTTGAAAACAGTCTGATCCATTTCCTTGAAACGTTCCTCGGTACCAACCAAGGCAGGACGGACATATCCTGGTTGAGTCTCCTCGGCTGTGGCATGTTCAAAGACATCTACCTGGATCAATGCATCACGTAGAGCATCAGCCTTGGCAATCAAGTTGGCCTCGTCGGCAGTAGGCTCTCTCTTCTCCTGACGGAGAGATTTGGCAACCTTATCAGCTTCCATACAAACGGGCAAAGCATTGATAAGGTCTGTCATTTGATGAATGGTGCCGTCGGGAGCAGAGTAGATACCTTCCTCAAACATGGAACGGATCTCGGATGGAGTTGTTAGGAGACGGGATACCTCCTTGGTCAAGGTATCACTAGGCTCGGAATAAGGACGAGTAATGCCACCAAGGGGGAAGCAACCCATCTTCATAACAGTACTTGCCAATGGACCAAGAGGTCCGGGGAAGTTCTCCGAGGCAGCATACAAGGCAGCTTGGGCCTCACTTTCCAAACGAAGCATGGCATGCTCGGTCAATGCTTCTAATCCCTCAATACCCTTACGACGATGGTAGTGATGAAGGGTGGCATATCCCAAGTAGATGGCACCCAAGGCATCGGCAAGACGTCCCATGAGAAGTTCCTCAAACTTTAGCCGTCCTCCAAGTGTGAAACACAAGTCGGCAGTTAAGGCAAAGTTGTTGGATAGACGTAGGAGTTGCTTCTCATGGTAGTCAAGCAGATCATCTCCACTCTTGTAGGCAGTCTTGGATCGGATCTTGGTAGAAACGGTAGAAGTAATACCCTTGGAAACCGATCCAAAGAAGTTACTAATACCATGTCCGACAATCTTATGGAACTGTGCCACAAATGTCTTAACACCCTCCTTCTCCTGAGATGGAGGGAGCTGTAATGCCTTGAGTAAGTCACTCATGTGGGGATGACAACGTGTCAATCCCTGTCCAATAATTTGGAATGAACGTGTCATGATATTGGCACCCTCGACGGTAATTGCAATGGGTAGACTCATGTAGGCATTGCCCATGTAATTCTTGTCTCCCCGACAGATGGCAGATCCGGCAGCAATGTCCATACCACACTCGACGATACGACGGCCACGTTCGGTACAATTCTGTTTCATGACAGAACTAATAACCATGGGTGCCTCGTGGTTATCAACAATGGCATTCATAACGTCTCCTCCAGCGATGGTGATTAGTCCATCACTCCCAGCCTTGGCCATGGCTAAGTTGGTTTAGTTAGAGGAGGATAACGGAGCCATAGACAGACATGACAAAACAAAACTACTCACCTTCCTGGATACCACCAAACTCAGCAATGGGTACACGGAACTGTTTCCTAACCCGTGAATAAGCACCAACACCAGCCACAACACTTCGTGCAGCACCAATACTCCCAGCCGGTAAACTAACACCTCGTCCTTCCGCCAAGCACTCCACAAACATATTCCAACCAAATCCACAACGTTCCTGTCCACCCAATATACTTGACATTGGTACCCATACATTCTCACCCTCCACGGTGCCATTCATAAATGCCGCATTTAACGGAATATGACGTGGTCCCATACGTAATCCTTCATGTCCCCTTTCCAATAATGCCACGGTGAATCCCTGTTCACCCACGCCATTTAACAATCCATCTGGATCACTTAAATTTAATCCCAATCCAACTACACCGGCAACTGGTGCCAAAGTAATGTATCGTTTCTTAAAATCAGCAAATACACCCAATTCACCAGTTTCGGGGTGTTTACTAACCACACAGTCACTACCAATTAATGACGTAGCGTCACTACCCGAATGTGGACCAGTCAATCCAAAGCATGGAATTAATGTCCCATTCGCCAATCGAGGTAAAAAATATTCTTTTTGGGTATCAGTACCATATCGTGCCAATAATTCTCCCGGTCCTAAAGAGTTAGGTACGGCAACTGTTGCATTCGCATCAAAGCACTGCGTAGCCAACTTGGCCAATACACAACTAACAGCATGTGTACTGAATCCTAAACCACCCCATTCCTTTGGTATTTTCATACCAAAAAACTTTTCATTTCGCATATAATCCCATGCTTCTTTTGTAAAGTCTTTTTTGGTAACTACGTCATGATCATTGAGTAATGTGCATAGGTGTGATACTTGATTGTTAATGTATGATTCTTCCTCGGGGGATAATTTTGGTGTGTAGGTATCGATTAAGTGTTGGAGGGATGGTGATCCGCTGAAGATGTCACGATCAAATCCTGTGTTTAAACAAAATTGAGGGATGTATGATGGTTGATGAGATATTAGATTTGCAATAAGCTAACAATAACAATAAGCTAATAACCAAAATAACAAAGAAACAAACAAAAGAGAACAACTTACCAATGGTACCACAACCTAATGCAATATTCTCAGTTTTACTAATAGGTGGTAATACACCCTTTGCCCACCGATAGACACGTTTATCAATTGCATGTACTAACCCTACCAATGATCGAGATTGCTGCTGAGTAGTAGTGTTGTTATTATTAGTTAGGGCCCCATTGTTGAGTAGAGAGTTGTTATTGTTTGATAGGAGGGAGAGTGAACGAATTGACGATGATTTGGTGGTGGAGAGCGTTGATGCATGGATTGCTGTACGGCTTGACAACATTATTGAGTGTGTGTTAGTGATTGCTGTTGTGATGAGTTGAGTTGTCTACTTATTATTTTGTTCTGAGGCCCATAATCGAATTGATTGAGAGACAATAGAGAGACGCAATTAGATATTGTTAGAATGCAAGAGATTTCAATTGTAACTAGCTAGCAATATAGAGGAGGTTCGTTCAGCCCTGTCCAATCAAATTCTCAACATCACGCAATCATCAGTGGCCTCTCGATCGAGCAAAATTTTTGCAATGTGATAATTCAGCCCTTAGAACTGGACTCCGCTGACACACTCCTACGCCTTGTCGCCGCCACAAAATGACATAGCTTACCTAATGCCCTACTGTATATACTACTACTAAGTTCTATATTGATTGCTCTCTTCTCAAATATTATGACGCCTTTGCTTTTGATGGCCTCTCCATTTTTTCTCTTCTCGAGTTTTTTTTCATTTCATCATTGATGGCAAGATACCACAAGACCAACTCATAATACCGGCGGCCTATAGTTTTGCCATCTGTTCCATGTGCCAACGGCATGATCATAACAGATCATAACAATCAACGTGGAGCCAACTACTAAAATCATTTATAGCAAGCAAAGAATTCAAGACGAAATAAGTATTCGTAGCTCAAGGCATATGCCAACTCATATTCAACGTCTAAACTATCGTGGTAAACATCTCAATCTATTTATCTTCTTTTCTCCCTTTGAGATCAGATTGGGGGAGCTTGAAAATGAGATAAATGTAGAACAAATACACATATCGTAAAAGTATAAGATAAAACATTTTTTTCATACATGAATTGTTGAAATGAGAGATGGGGTAGAGATTCGTGATATGATTGGGAATACTTTGTTTAAAAATAGTAAAAATTAATAGTGTTTCTCTTCTCTGTTGTTTACTGGAGTATCCTCGTCTTTGATCATATATTAATTACGTACTAAGTATTGTTGTTGTTGTATAGAAGGTACCGGCAATAGTTTCGGACACTATGTGTAAATAAACAATGTATATACTTCTTTTCTATGTTTAAGTTTAGTTTAGATATTGCAATATAGCATCCTTAACTGGCCCAGGCACTTCCATACGACATGCATCTCTACTGATATCATCACTGACTTCTTCAGCTTGGTCGATCTTAGCTTTCCATAGTGCCAATTCAAATAATGTCGTTGCCTCCTTGATTTCATAATAGGCTATCAATCCCTCAACCTTGTTCAATTCTTCTTTATCTAACTCTACTACAGTTTCCATTCCCCATGGCATTCTTATTTGTTGATTCACAGGTGGGATAGAGAGTTCTCCGCCTCTCCATTCTACAGCAGGAATGTCATCCATCTTGGCCTCTATACCTCTTTGCCAAACCCGAATGAAATAATTCAAACGAGTAGAAAGGCTAGGGAAACTAAACCTCTCCAATGATGTGCAACCGACAAATGCTGTATTTGCAATATGCATTTCCTTGTTTTTTATTACTACCTCCCGTAGTCTTCTACATCCTTGAAATGAACTCGGACCAATCTCATCAACTGTGGAAGGGATGGTAATACGTTCTAATGAAGTGAAACTAAATGCACTTGACTTGATCCACTTAATCCCATCATTCCACACCACCTCCCGTAAATTTGTACAACCATAAAATGCCTTAGCACCAATCTCAATAAGAGTGGTTGGGAATATGATACTCTGTAATGACTTGCAACCCGCGAAGGCACTTTGTCCTATCTTTGTTAGGCCTTCATTGAGTACTACTTCCCCCAAACTACGGCAATATGCAAACGCAGACTGGCCAATCTCCGTAACAGTAGAAGGAATCGTAATCACTTGTAATGAACAATCTTGGAAGGCGAGTTCTCCAATCTCTCTAAGTCCGTCATTTAATACTACTTTCTTCAACTCATTGCTATCACTAAATGCACCATTTCCAATCTCAATAACAGTAGATGGTATGTTGATCCTCTGTAATGCTGTACAATATCGAAAGGCGGATTTTCCTATCGATTCGAGACCATCGGTTAACACCACTTCTACCAAATTTTTGCAACAATAAAATGCTCCTAATCCAATCTTGGCAACAGTACATGGAATATTGATACTCAGCAATAAGTTGCAATGATGAAATGCCTCCTCGCCAATCTCTCTAAGTCCTTCATTTAGCAGAATTTCCCTCAAACTACATTCATAAAATGCACACACATCAATATCCGTAACAGTAGAAGGTATCTCAATACTTTGCAATGCTACACAACCCTGAAAGGCACTCCTTCCAATCTCTCTGAGACCATCGTTAAGTACAACTTCTCTCAATTCGTCACGGCATTCAAACGCCTCTACTCGAACTTTGACAACACTTGGATAGAACCGTACATGTGTCACATTCTTTGGAACATCTTCATGACCAGAGTACTCATAATGTACCTCCTCCGTTAATTTGATGATCTTCTTCTTTATTCTTTTGATAATGCTTTTCATTATTGGTGTATTGTAGTTGTGATGTTATCGTTCTGTTCATCTATCATCTAACTATCACTTTTTTGTGCATACCATAATATTATGATATGCACTTTTTATTATAATTATGTTTTGTCAATACCAGACGCTACGAACACAATTTATATGCATATATAGCCCTACTTTGATGATCGATAGTGTTTAGTCAATCAATTTGTCGCCACATACACACCTATCCTTCCTTCGGTCAGCATATTCCTGGTAAGGCCGGTTCAAGAAAGTGGAAAAACAGTCTTAAGAATCAGCCTCACGTCACCAGAATCACCAATTGAAATTAAGGATGGCAGCGATATATTGACTGGTAATGTTAATCCAAGTTCCCAGCTAATACGCTGGTATTGTATAAACTATATGAGTTAAGAGGAGAGATTGCAGAGCGATTGAGATTGATTGTGGGGTCGGTATCCTTTCCACCGAGCGCCTGGAGGGCTAAAAAGATAAAAGATCCCCCGTCCCGCGTCCCCCCCTCAGCCCGCAGCCCTCAGTTCAGCAATCCATTAGTACTTCTCCTTAGCATTGTTGGTATCAACGGCAGCAGTAGTAGCTTATTAACAATACATCATTGCAAATAGTGTTCAGTCAAATCTAAAATATTACTCGTTATCAATAGATACCTAATCCATCAACAAATAAAATGAACGCAGAAGATATGTACATTGGACATCCTCATCTCTTGACGAGAGAAGAGATTGAAGAAGGGGACTATGTAGATTCGGGATATGATTTACCATCACATTCTCCTATACTACGAAAATTGATACTATTTGGTGGATACACTGATGGTAAAGATCAATTTGGTATGCCATTGATGAGGCCAACTCCCGAAGCTCAATACCGAGAAGAATTTGAGAACCGTCCGCCGGCACTTGGTGCTACTCCTGCTATGTTGGAAGAGCTTAGAACACATAATGCAAAACTGCAAAAAGGTGGTGTACAACAGCGTAGGCTATTTCAAACATTACGTGATCAAATGTTACGGCAGCTAATCTCCTGTGATGGTGCTAAATGTATGGAAGATTTAGTTGATATATTGCAAAAGGAAATGGAGAGTGGTATTCCAGCACCGGTACCCGATTGGTATACATTCTCAACGGTAACACGTGGTCCGCGTAAGATTGGTTATGATAGATGTTCTAATTGGTTAGGTCCTTGCTATCATACCGAGACACATGACAAGCCACAATTCTCACGATGTTCGAAATGTAAAGTTGCTATTTATTGCTCACGTGAATGTCAGGCTCATGATTGGAAGGCTAGACATAAGAAGGTGTGTAAACATGTTGCCAAGGAACGTGAAAACACGTATGTGGGATGATGGGATAATGTTTGGCAGTGGACGTTAGTAAGAAGTAAGGCAAAGAACTGGAGGGGATAAGGAAGAGAAAGTTTATATATTGTAGACCACATACTTTGTAAATAGTCAAATCAATTCTAGCTTCTTTTTCATCTAATATATGTAAATTATTCATTATATGTATTGTAGAATAGTATCCTTCGCTGGCCCAGGCACTTCAATACGGTTATGCATCTCGGTTAATATCATCAGTACATATCTGCTTGATCAATCCTAGCCCTCCATAATCATATGAAAACTCATTCTACGACGAGTATAGTGCCTTTCATTGTAGATATTGTAAAATTGTATCCTTTACTGGCCCGGGCACCTCTATTCGGCATGCCGTGCGATCAGTAGGGTTAGATATGTCTGCATGACCAATCTTTACTTTCCATAATGCCAATTCAAACAAGGTTGTTGCCTCTTTTATTTCGTAGTAGGTTATCAACCTAACAATCTTGTCGATCTTTTCTTTATCTACCTCTACTACATTTACCACTCTTCCCCATGGTTCTTCTGTCTCTCGACGCACGGCAGGGATGACAAGCTCTCCGTCTCTCCATTCTAGTGCAGAAATATCATCCATCCTGGCCTCTATATCCCTTTGCCCTGCCTGAATGATATTATTTAAACGATTAGAAAGGCTTGGGAACTTGAATCTTTCCAATGATGTGCAGTCTTCAAATGTGTCGTCTCCAATCTGTACGCCTTCATTATGTATAACTACCTCCCTCAAACTACTGCAACCTCTAAATGCATATGATCCAATTGCAGTAACTGTTGAAGGGATGGTAATACGTTCCAATGGCGTGCATCTGACAAAAGCACTATGTCCAATCTTTTTTAATCCATCATTCAACACTACATCCCGTAAATCTGTACATTTATCAAATACACTCTGGCTAATCTCCTCAACAGTAGATGGAATTGCAATACATTGCAATGATTTGCAATATTGAAATGCGCAATCTCTTATCTCTAATAGACCCTCATTTAGTTCTACCTCCTTCAGCTCAAAACAACTCATAAATGCATTCAAACCAATATTGGTAACAGTAGACGGAATTGTAATACTTTGCACTGACGAGCAGCCTGTGAATGCATAACTATCTATCTCCGTTAGACCATCGTTCAATATAACTTCTGCCAAACTTTTGCAACTACAAAACGCATACTCATCAATCTTGATGACAGTAGAAGGTATATTGATCTCTTGCAATTCTTTGCAACCATTAAAGGCGTGAGCTCCTATCTCTCTTAGGCCATCGTTTAATAATACTTCTCTCAGTTTGTCTCGCCTATGAAACGCCTCATTATCAATCTCAACAACACTTGGATGAAACCGTACATGCGTTACATTTTGAGGAACATCTTCATGACCTTTATCTTTTGATGGTGTATCAGTATCATTATCCATTTTTGACATATGATGTGTATTACCCATACTAAGTTAACTATACCCGTTAATATACCGACGATAAATCAGCTGCCGCTTTGATCTTCACCAGTATATAATCCACTCCGCCGTCAAGAATCGTAATCTTGCCAGAAAGATTCCAAATTTTCTCATGTCCTGGGACCATCAATTGAAAGATTTAGATATTGAGATAGAAAGACAATTGGTATATACTAACGTTGTGATACAAATCCAATGCTGATATGTGGCACTATCATTCACCTTCGTCTGCCTCTCTATATTGATACTCGACTTCGAGAATGAACTTTCACTTTTCACAATTAATTATTAGATACATATACAGCTTGAAATAATTGAAAAAGGTTGCTGCATTGTATTAGGCTTAGGGTGGCGTTGATATTGATTTGATCACCCCCTCATCATATTAAAGACATATCATCTAATTGCTATGCTTTTGTGCCATTTATTGTATGATTTGTATGAGATACAGACACAAGATACGTGAGCATAACTAAAAACATAACATCGAGAAGATAGACTATCATATAGCATATAGGATATTAAGCACTAGCCTCATAAACCACTACAATGTCAGATGACAGTATTGTTAGTAGTGCTGCTTTGGCGTCGGCGGCGGCGGGATCGACAACAAAACGGAGCCATAAAGAGATGGAAACAGATAATGAAACATTAAAATCAAATAAAGAAACATCAATCAATAATACAAAGATCGACAATGATGCACTATTTGCAAGCGGTATGGAAAAGATTATCTCAGCCAAGAAAGAACTTGCATTGGCACAGAAGCGTGTAGAGCTTGCACAGCAGCATATGGAAGATATACGGCAACAAATTCGTGATAGTGGGGAGTTGAACCGGATAGTTTGTTATATCTATGTGATGGAGAGGATGACAATATTTTATCTCTCATTATGGGATATTTAGCCGTAGAGGAAGTGGGTAGGTGTGAATTAGTTTGTAGTGTACTGAAACAGCAGGCAATTCAATACTGGGATCGATTGGATGCATTATACTTTACAAATCATCCGACACTTCGATCACCTAGTGCTGAGACTTCTCGTCAGGCAGCAATTCGATACAAAGTCGCATCTCGATTAGCTGAACGTATTGGTGATATGAGGGATTCAATAATCAGTCACTTGGTTGTTTTTGAATCAACTGGCGAGTGGACTTCGGCGGATAGGAGGATTCAAGGTGAATGCTTGGGATGTGACTTCCCCAATCTAAATTTTCAGCCATTTAGACGCAGGACGATGGATGACTATGAACTATTTGTTAGGTTCTGTCGGACAAGTGATAACAAGTTATTAGCTGAGGGATTTGTTCCATGCTCTTATAAAAAAGAGAGACAACAATATCTGGGAGGAGACAAAGTTTGGACCAGATTATATTTACAGAATTTGGACTTTTCAAATTGGCCACAGTTTGCTGAAGTAACTCATTTGATTGAAACTTCAGATGAAGATCCATTTACAGACAACAATACATTGTGTGACTGTATGAGTGAACTAACGGTTGTTGTTGTTGGTGTTCGCAAGGGTACCTCGGAAGCTAGTCTATCAATGGCCCAGTGTAACTTTAGTCACTATTGTAACACTTCATATCGAAACGATGGGAGTGGATATTGCAAACCACAGGGTCGAATGTCAGTCAAATCTCATGGTACAGTTGAGACAAGACCGATTCAGTACGAGACTTTTACTGGCCATAAAAACAAATTCTGTGACGCTAGTATGGAGTTGAGTTGGAGTAGCCAAGTACAGACTGATCCCAACAGTGGAGAAATCCCGAGGAAGGAATGTCACTGGGTGTTGGATTGCGTGTGTAACTTTGAGGATAAAGACTATGATGGGGAACCCTACCGAAGAGAAATGAGTTAGGTAGAAGAGGTTTTTACGTACCAATCTAATCTAATCTTCAATCTTGACACATGATATGACACATGATATGACACATGATATGCACTTGTATTAAGTAAAGACAAGTTCTCCATAAAGTACTACAATTCGAATCTCCTAATAACTAATTGCCTATAATACACAGCTAAATGATACTTCTACTCTCTATGCCACCGGCACCCCATCTTTCATGATGACCTGTTGAGTTTTGTATGGCCTGTCAGATCCATCGGCATTCATACCCAGTCCTCCTTCACACTCCCAATTCCCTGTGTTCATATCCTCAACACACTCCGCCATTGCACATTCCATTGCAACCTCATCACATTCTTGGACTGTATATCGAGTGGCTTCTCGCCATTTGATTGGAGCATCGGGTGAGTATAAATCTCGAACGGCTTGAAAAGTTTCCCTGACAAACAGATTATGCCGATGAATGAGTGGAAGACGAGGATGTTCATACTTAATGTATGGACTATCAGGGTCATTTACGCCCACAGTCTCAGCTTTATGTATAAGCTTGTCAATCTCTTGAAGAAAGTCATCGATATGGGCAAGTAACGCCGAGCTCGTCTCGGAGTAATACTTTTCATGTAAGGCAAGCTTGGTGGTATAATCTCCAGACCGATGAGCAGTCATTAATGCTTGCTGTTCATTACTATTGACTGAACTTAATACATCATAAAGGAAGATATCCCATACCTATGATGACGGTTAAGAAGAGACGAATAAGATGATGATGTTAGGTACCCTTAGTCTTGATCGGTCAAGCATACATGACACACATGCTCACCTCATCAGCCACCTCGCCAGTCCGATAAAATAACATCCTCTCATAGCTATACCCCAAATCTAACATATCTTGATTCACCGTGGGAGGTAATAACTTACAATAAGTCGCGGGAGTACCCTCATCTAGAAAACCATATCGTGCTAATAAATAACTTGGATTATTCACATTTGTACCAGCATAACTAATCCTCAATGGACTACCACCGGGTACATCATATGAAGTGTAGGCATAATAATTACCAGTATTGTCATAACTTGATGTTATTTCGATGTATTCTGATCCATGATTAAAGTAATCGGCTAGTGGGATGATTTTATACTCATTTGTATTCTCATCGAGAATGGTTCTTGTCGATACTATCTGGTATGCCCATTTGACATAAGAATTTGATGACTTGATACTTTCCGATAAGAATGGTACCTTATCTAAAGAATCTTTATTGCATATCATTCGTTGTTTATCTTGTTCTTCACTTGCCAAAGTCTTCATTAGCGGTGGGAGGCATAAGAGACAGTAATCAGTCATACTAACTGGAAGATGCGAGTTTCACGGTTTATGAAGATGAAGAGAGACGATAGTAACTCAAGTTAGTGCATATGGCTTGCAAAGACAATCAAATAAAAATACATAAAGGCCAAATGAAGTACTCAGATATAAAACAATACTAAAGCGGACTTTCCAGCATTAGAGAAGTATCTTGGTAAACTATTGAGCCATGTATACCAATTGCTATCTGTACCCTTTTGTATTTCGACTAATATCTTGAGCATTAGATAATACTGCGGTAGGTCACTCTCATTACCCTCAGCATTATTGATCAGAAGTTGCTGTTCAGCCTCGTACATTTCAGATGATCGTAGTTCATTCATTGCTTTAGAACTACTTAGTATTAAACTTTCTGGTACATACAACACAGGAGAACCAGATGGTGTATCAACATTTGTTGATACATAGACATCTTTATCATTATCAACTTCGGTCAATGTAAATCCATTACATTTTTGGATACCATTTTCATTACTCCATGATTCTACATTGTATATGTTTCGTGGCATATCTTCTGATATGTCTAATGCTAACTCTTGTGGATTTTGCAACACGGCAGCACGTGAGCTGTATAATGTTGCTGTTGGTTGAGGTATGGCAGAAGCTAGACCATCGAATGAAGGTGTTCCTCCCGATTGTAGTACTGAATTTTGTATTGTATAGGAACCTCTGCCGCTACTGCTTGTAGTTGTTGTAACTCCACCCTCTTGTGGAGCTCGTGACGATTGAAACCCACTCCCTGCTCCTCCCAGTTGCATTGATATGCTTCTTCTGCCATTGTCGTTAGAGGAGCTTCTTCCTTTGAGTTGTTGCAATGTTGATGTTCTTTGAAATTTGCAATTCGGGGATATTGTGAGTTTATTGGCACTGCAGGAAGATGAGGTGAAACCCAATGCAATTGATATTGTACAGGCGAGTAATATACTACCCTTTAGTAGTGTTTGAGACTTCATGTAAGTGATTAGCGGCGAATAGAAGAGCTATTGGAGAGGAGGAACATATCGTCATTTTTTTGAAAATCAAAGTTGATGGAAAAGATACGTATCTTTTTGGGGGAGCTATATATGTATGCAATGAGCTACGTACATAGCGTTGAAGTACAATGTGAGAGAGGAGGCGGCAGTGGCATTAGAAGAAGAAGAAGATTAGTATCTATTCGGTAGTATCATCTCATCATTATTAGCATTTGTATTTGGTAGCGTTGGGCGAGGAGAGGGCGGTTATTGTTAAACATATATACCTAGTAGAACAAATCTCAAAAAGATAAGAGACACATCTTGTGTGTACATAAACTATCTATACCATACTCTTCCTGATATAGTTGAGGACATCAAGAACAGTGATCTCTCACGCATACATCAATAGAGATAGTAGTGAGAAGAGAAAGTATAAGAATCAGCGAACAGGTATACATAAAAAAGTGCATATCATATAATGTTTATGTCATACACAAAATATGAATATAATGATCGAGAAGAAGTGAAGTTTGAGTATGTGGGGTATGGCCTGCAGACAGTACCAAAAGATGTAACACATGTACGATTTCATCCTAGTTTACTTGAGGTTTGCAATAATGCATTTCATAGCTGCAAAAGTTTGAGAGAAGTTGTGTTAAATAGCGGTCTTAGAGAGATTGGAGAATCCGCCTTTCGAGATTGTATAGCATTACAGAGTATCAATATACCTTCTACTATTACCAAGATCGGCTATACTGCCTTTCATAATTGTACAAGTTTAAGAGAAATTATACTAAACGATGGACTTAGAGTGATTGAAAATTTTGCCTTTCATATGTGTACAGCATTGCAGAGTATCAATATACCATCTACTGTTAAGGAGATTTGTCATGCAGCATTTAGTGGATGCATAGGATTGAGAGAGTTAGTACTTAGTGAGGGATTACAGACAATTGAGGACAGAGCATTTGAGATTGGATCATCCGCCTTTTCTGGCTGCAAATCACTACAAAGTATCAATATACCATCTACTGTTGATGAAATTGGTTATAGTGCATTTAATGGTTGTAAAGAAGTACGGGACATAGTGCTTAGTGACGGATTACAGAAGATTGGTCAATTTGCCTTTCAAAGTTGCCATGCATTGCAAAGTATCAACATACCTTCTTCTGTTTTGGAGATTGAATCAGAAGCATATGCATACTGTGACAATTTACGGCATGTGGTATTGAATTGTGGAATGAAGAGGATTAAAACATATGCATTTCAAGATTGTACATCATTAGAACGTATTACCATTCCTTCAACAGTAATCGAGATTAGTGACCTTGCATTTTGGGGTTGCACTAACTTGAGGGAGGTAGTCATATATAACGAGAAAATACAAATCGGAGATAAAGCATTTCACAGATGTACATCTTTGGAGAGGTTTAGTTTCCCTAGCCTTTCTAATCGTTTGAATTATGTGATTAAAGCTGGACACACAGATATAGAGTCAAAGATGGATGATATCTTTGCAGTAGAATGGAGAGATGGAGAACTTATCATACCCCCTATATACGGTCAAATAGGAGATCGAGTTATAGCAAATAGACTGTGGAGAAGGTTGAATGATGTAGTACAGGTAGACAAAGAAAAACTGGACAAGATTAAGGGATTGATATCATACTATGAGCTAAAAGAGGCTACAACCTTGTTTGAATTGGCCTTGTGGAAGGCTAGGATCGACCAAGCAGATGATGAAATCAATCGAGACGAATGCCGTATTGGAGTACCTGGACCAGTTAAAGATACTATTCTACAATATTTGGTTGTGCACATAATGTTGTAAACCCCCCTCCAAGATACGAAGGATGGTGCCTGCCTTGTTCTAAATGAACAAGTTCAGATAGCCTTAATATATAACTACTCATCATAGCACATTCTACAATACATCATATCATATGAGAGTAATATGTAATTAAGGCATATCTAATAAGGACACAATGCTGTTTTAAGTGTTTCAGTGTTGTTTAATCTCAATATTCTCGTTCGTGGTAGTTACAACTACAATCTAAGGTCCAATGGCATTCAACTTTCATAACTTGGCCGCTTTCTTGATCATTCCACACGTGGCTATCCCACAACATACCAAGCTTGGCATCACAGTGTCGGTTGTCAAATGAGGTATTTGAGGTACCACCAAAAGTAGAGACGTTCCGGACGGTCTCAACTGTACCATGAGATCGTGCTGACATTGAACCTTTTGGCCAACAAAAACCATGACCGCCCATATTGTCTATTCCATGATCACGACGCTCACGTACGCTTGGAGGTTCGCCAAAGTTGCACTGAGCAAGTGTTAGGCTAGCTTTGGATGTTCCTTTATGAACACCAATAACTATTACTGTTAATTCCTTCATACAGTCATCTAACATTCTTTCATTATGTTCATTCACAAATGAATCCCCCTCTGAACTTTCAATCAAATGAGTTAGTTCAGCAAGTTGCGGCCACTTTGAGTAATCTAAGTTCCGTAGCTTTATTTTGGTGTTATCCTCTCGATCATAAGGGCAGAATCCCTCAGCTAATAACTTATTATCACTTGTCCGACAAAATCTGACGAACAGCTCATACTCATCACTTGTCTCGTCTAAAGGGATTAAAGTCTAAGTCAGGCAAGGCACATCCTTGACAATGATCATGAACTCTCACATCTGATATCGTATCCTCATAGTTATCATACTCAGAAACAATCAAATGTTTGCTTATCAAATCCCCCATATTACCAATACGTTTAGCTAAAGTAGATGCAAGTTTATATCGGATAACTGCCTCACGAGAAGTCTCAGAACTAGGTGATCGAAGTGTTGGATGATTTGCAAAGTATGCTGTGTCCAATCGATTCCAGTAATGTATGGCCTGTTTCTTGAGTGTATGACAAACTAATTCACACCTTCCCATATCTTCTTAGTCAAGTAATTCAGTATATGTGATAGAATATGGTTGTCCTCTCCATCACATAGATATAATAAACTATCCGGTTCGTAGTTTCCTTTCAGTCGAATCTGTTGCCGTATATCTTCCATATGTTCCTGTGCAAGCTCTAATTCTGCCTTTGCTGCTTTTAATCTATCCATACCACTTGCAAATAGTTCGTCATCATCGGTACATGATATATTGTTGCTCTTCTTTGGTGTTTTATCATCTGTTGTTTCCATCTCTTTATGGCTTCGTTTTGTTGATGACGAAGAAGACCCCGCCGCTGCCGCTGATACATCAGCAGGGCTAATACCATCATTGTTATCTGACATTATATCGGGCTAGTGCTTGATAAAATCGATATGTTGTTATATCTTATTGAGATCAGCAGTGTATTAAAAAAATATTTTTTATAATTTGTGCTTACGTTTTGTGCCTGTCTTTTTATATCTATCGATTCAAATCATCAAAGCATACAATAAACAGCACAAAATCCTTTCACTAGAGATGATGATTCCTTTAGTATGATGAGAGTGATATCAAATACGCCGCACCACTATCTCCCATTAATTTGCAATTACTAGATTTTGTATTGGCTTTGGGAGTCTTTCATAATTAACTGGGACATCAAAACGAAAATTTGTCTTGTGAAGTAACATGAAGTATGTGAGTTGTATAATTGTTGATAATGATTGAATAGGTGGTGCTCACAACTCATATATAGAGAGAAGAGCGGATATAGGAAGTCTGAAGCGAAGTGCTAGTGCCGAATTAGTGATCAGAGCAGCACAACTTGTATTGCAAAAAAAAGTGCACATCTTGTATATTATAGGGAAATACTCAGCTCGAGGAAGTATATTATCAATATTCACTCATTATACAAAGGAAAGCTTTTATTGTTGTTAATAACAAAGTCAATAGATATTATGAGTAGTACACATCATATGTCAAAAAAGTCAAAACTGAATGATACACAAGTTATGATCGATGGTTACAAAGGTCATGAAGTTGTTCCTCAGAATGTGACGCATGTACGGTTTCATCATAGTGTTACTAAGATTGATAATAATGCATTTAGCTGTTGCAATAGTTTAAGGGAGGTAGTCCTCAATGAAGGTCTGCAGCGGATTGGGTTATATGCCTTTCAAAAATGTTCATCATTACAAAGTATTACAATTCCTTCTACCGTTTTGGAGATTGTCGAGTATTCATTTTGGGGTTGTATTGAACTGAATGAGGTAGTGTTGAATGAGGGCCTTAAAGAGATAGGAAAATGCGCTTTTTACAAATGCACAGCGTTGCAAAGTATAACAATACCTTCTTCTGTTTTGGAGATTGGTACGTCTACATTTAATAATTGTACAAATTTACGGGATGTAGTGCTTAATGAAGGATTGAAGATGATTAGGAACGGTACATTTTGTAATTGCTCATCATTGCAAAGTATTGCAATACCCTCTACCGTTGAAGAGATATGCAGTGGAGCTTTTATAGACTGTACAGGATTGCAGAGTATCAACATACCCTCCACAGTTGCTGAGATTGGTCAAGGGGCATTTAATGGTTGTACAAATTTACGGGAGGTAGTGCTTAATGATGGGATTGAGAGGATCAAGTCAAGTGCTTTTAGTTTCACTTCATTGGAACATATCACTCTCCCATCTACAGTTACCGAGATAGACCGAAATGCATTTAGCCATTGTACAAACTTGAGGGAGGTAGTTATACATAATGAGGAAGTACAAATTGATGATAAATCATTTTATAACTGCACATCATTGGAGAGGTTCAAGTTTCCTAGTCTTTTGACTCGTTTAGATAATATAATCCAGGCTGGACAAAGAGATATAGAGGCCAAGCTAGACGATATTACTGCAGTAGAATGGAGAGACGGAGAACTTTCTATCCCTGCTATTCGTCGAGAGATGGAAAATCCATGGGGAATGGAAACTTCAGTAAAGGTAGGCAAAGAAAAGCTGGCCAAGGTTAAGGGATTTATATCATACTATGAGCTAAAAGAGGCAACAACCTTGTTTGAATTGGCATTGTGGAAGGCTAGGATTGATCAAGCAGACATATCAAGCTCTGCTGATCGTGTGGAATGCCGTATTGAAGTGCCAGGACCAGTTAAGGATACTATTCTACAATATCTAAGATAAACGACAGTGAAGATTATCAATAACCGAAGAACTAACTATATACTCATACCAGTCTATGATGTCTTAGGCACTACTAGAGATTCCATTTTGAACTGCAAGAACCCAGCTACCACACAGTATGCAATCAATATAAAGAAACCACTTCCCAATCCACTTTTTAAATCAATAAATCCAGCATTCTCATCACCCGCAATGGATGATATGAATTCTTCAAACTTTGATTCTATACCCAATGTTCCAATCAGTAGTACCTCGACACTAGCAAAGCATGATATGGCCGATATGTATTTGATAAGTGTCTTGGATGTAGCGCCGCCAGCAATGTAGAATAGCTGAAGTAGATGAGCTAGGATTGGAAGTGCTAATACTAATGTGACATAGACAATGTATAGGAACCATGTCATCCCTGCCGCTTCATTGTCCGTCAAACTAAGATCATTCACTAATGCATTACCCAATGATACGAGATTATATGATTTGATACATCCATTTGATTCTGATTTGATATATACGAGTTCCATAAGAGCACCATACACGTATAGACATACCGAGGCAAATGATATAGAAGCTGGTATCCAGAGGTGTGAGAATATGATCGACTTCTTGCCACCTTCTTCATTTTGTATATCATTATTATCATTCTCTCTTCTTCTTGTATCTGATACTAGAATCATACGTTCATGCATAATCTTGATAATCTCTATATGAACAAATTCCCAAGCAGTTGCCAAGAAGAATGCAATGATTGCAAACCGTGGCTCAGCTCGACTAACGAATGTAATACTTCCAATTGATAATGTAATTTGAACACCCACTAATATTCCTACGACCGCAAAAACATCAACCAATGTGTATTTACTTAGTCTACTCAACCAAAGCAATATACTATACTGCCGATGAACAGTCATGGGAACATACCAAACAATAACCAATATGATATTCTTAACATATGGCCAAATGCCACTGAATAGAATGATTAGAATGGCTAGAAACTCGGCACCACCATTCCATGCATCGGATATGGATTGTCCGTATGTAATGTTGTATACGTTGTACCATTCACTAACTGAGGAGGGATTGTATTGGGGACATTGTTCTTGTGATGTATTTGGCATTGTTGATGCTGCTGGGATTGCCTCGTTAGTTGAACCATCTACTGTTGATAATACACTATTCTCGTCTTCCTCTACCCCCGCACTACTACTATTACCACTACTAACATTCATATCAAATCCACTACACCCATAAAATTCATCCCTACACTCACTTAAACAATTATAACATTCAACAGTAGTACCATCAGCTAAACATATAAATGTACATCCTACACTGGAAGATATGCGCGTTTAGCGGTTTATGAAGATGAAGAGAGATAAAAGTAACTCAAGTTAGTGCATTCAAATGCAGATATATAAAGGCCAAATGAAGCACTCAGATCTCAAATACTTCATATGGAACACATGAATATTCACATCATAAAACAATACTAACGCGGACTTTCCTGATTCCACATGGTAATATATTAGCAAAACATGTCGAACATTCTATTGAATAGTTATGTAATGTTTGAAAACAATCTTGGATACAAGTGGTGTTTGCTAAACAGTTGTATGATCGTGAACAATAGTCTGTTTGTGATGGTAGTGTTGCTTCGCCATTGTTGAGTTGCCATATTTGATTATCTTGTTCATTGCACTTTTCTGTTGCTGTGCTGTTTGAAGTATTATTATTGCTGTTTATATCTTGAGAGGGTATGATTGCAATATTCGGATCTAATGACGACAAAACTACGCCTGATAATCCAACTTGTGCATATATCATTAGGCCAGCATTTAGTATTAGTGATATTGTTGAGTAGAATCCAATCTGATGACCGTAGTGACTGTTTATACTTTGCTTCTTTGGTATTGGTAGCTCATCGTCATCTACTTCAGAGTTTGGTGTTGGAGAAGATGGCGGCGGCAGTTCTTCTATACATACATTGACATTATCATCAACTACTACCCTTGTAGAGTTGTCAACTGGCTGTGTTTGAACTATGATTGATGCTACTTCGTGATCCATTCTATTTCTTTTTGGGTTTATGGTGCACCAAAAGTTGCACAAGATGTAATTGCAATGTTACCAATGGGAAAAAGAGCACTATTAGCTACTATTAATGAATACGATAGGCCGCCACAATACATAACAGCTGCCAAGCACTAAGCACCCCAAATACATAGCGATGAAATTCTTCCTTTATGCTCTCATAAAAAGGATACCATTAATGGTATCTTTCCTGAGCAGTGCCATTCTTAGCCCTCCTCCCTTCTTATTATGCAAAAAGATCATACAGATAGCCCTCTTGTACTTTACTACACGTCTATACTATAATGTCTATCATCTCTTCTTCGTCGAATGATGGCCTTTATGAAATGAAGATACATGATCTAGTGAACTTGTAAACTTATACATGTATACATGTCTCTTATTGATACATTTGTACAGACTTGTACACTCATTCCTTATCTTAGGTATTGTAGAATAGTATCCTTTACAGGTCCTGGTACTTCAACGCGATGGGCATTACGGTTTATATTGACTTCTCCTGTTTGATCAATCCTAGCCTTCCACAATGCCAATTCAAATAGTGATGTAGCCTCTTTCATTTCGTAGTGCCCAATCAATCCCTTAACCTTGTCCAGTTTTTCTTTATCTAACTTAACTTTAGTCAACATTCCCCATGGTTCTTCTATCTCTCGACGCACACTAGAGAGGATAAGTTCTCCACTCCTCCATTCTACGGCAGCAATATCATCCATCTTGGCTTCTATATCTCTTTGCCCAGCCCGAATGATATTGTCCAAACGTGTCGAAAGGCTAGGGAAGCTAAATCTCTCCAACGATGAGCAGTTGTAAAATGATTTATCATCAATTTGTACTCCTTCATTATGTATAACTACCTCCCTCAAGTTAGTGCATCTACTAAATGCATACAGTTCAATTTCGATTACTGTGGAAGGGATGGTAATACTTTCTAATGATGTACAACCACGAAATACACCATCTCTAATCTTCTTTAAACCATCACTAAACACTATCTCCCTTAAACTATTGCAACAACTAAATGCCCCAGTACCAATCTCCGTAACAGTAGAAGGAATTGTAATACTTTGTAATAACGAACAATTGGTAAATGCTCTAGATCCTATCTCCCTTAGACCCTCATTCAGTACAAACTCTGTTAAACTACTACAACCATGAAATGCATAGTTGCCAATCTTGGTAACAGTAGATGGTATGTCGATGTTCTGTAATTTGTTGCAATGATGAAAGGCTGATTTTCCAATCTCTCTCAGACCATTGTTTGATATAACTTCTCTTAAATGTTCGCAATGATAAAATGCATCCTCATCCAGATCAACAACACTGGGATGAAATCGCACATGTGTTACATTATCAGGAACATCTTCATGACCAATATACCCATCAAGAATAACTTGTGGTGAAGGTGCATTATCATTCAATTTTGACTTTTTTGACATATGATGTGTACTCATACTATACTATCACGATTGATACTGCCCGCCGTCTCTTCTTCTTTAATAATATTATTATTATTAACAGGCCTACAATGATCTTCGTCGGATTATGTCCATCTATCTATCTTATGAATGTAGCATGCACCTGCTCTCTCTTCAGTTTTTCATCAAAAAGGATACCGAAAAGCAATGACATAATATACGTAATAACATTATAAATACGAGTATTTAGAAGCTTGCTCATACTATATTGGCTGAACAATCCATGAACACTCTCTAGTGAAACACCCTAAACTACTGAAGACGACACAAAATCACTTCTATACTATTTATTAATATTGTCGGGTATCAATAAAAATTTGCAAATATTTTTTTGCCGGTGCACCTTAAAATACAAAACGAAATACATATATAACATATCGATATAGGTGTACCTAATATCGATGTAGTGGTAGCACAGGATCTATATTACGATAACAATGGATGCAGATGATAGTGACGACCTCATTTATGGCGACAGCAATTACAGCAACAATGATAGTTACGATCATATAGATATTGATACTAAGGACAGACATGATGGCGATGATATACCACACGATAGTTTACGCTCAGCCGCCAATTATTATTACGAATCACGGTATGGAAAGTTATGGCAGTACGAAGCATCTGAATCTGGTGGCTTTTGGCCACCAAGGCATATCACTATGGAAGAAACAAGAGCACATACTGAATATGAACGGCAACATATAGAACGTATATCAAATCTATCTGAGGTAGAAAGAGAGGAAATAAGAGATGGGGAATGTCAGCGTATGGTATCATGGATGGATAATCCACAAAAGTATGGAGCCACGAATCTACTAAAATGGGGTGAGTATTATGTACCCGACGATGAGATGAATAGTAGCGATGATGACAATAGTGTTAAATGTGAAGAAGCAATGGAGATGACTACTAAGGAATGTGATGATGAGATATATAATGCAGGATATCCGCATTACACTTCTTTGGAACAAACTCCAATGAACTTTGATCAGCTAATGAACGATGTATCGGTATCCAATCCAACGTTAATGGGTATGCCAGACATTGTATTAGAAAAGATATTGCACTTTACGGCAAAGAAACCATCAGAAATATGTGTATTGGAAAGAGTGTGTAAACGTATTCATAAGATGACAACTACCTGCAGTGAGTTTTGGGCACGCCATCCTACTTCCAAAGATAGATCTTTAGTACTAGCAAGAAATTTCAAAGGTCTTGATGAAGCATCAGGAAAACCCAATGCAGAGCCACGTACACCTCTATTCGGGATTAGACGTAGATATCCCCGACGATTTGCTCAATTTGAACAATGCAAAGAAGACATTGCGAATTGTCCATTCTCAAGAGAGATGGCTTTTCAATTAGAGGCTATTGGCCAGGTACGATGTTATCAGAGTAGCAGTTCAAATGCTATTCTAGATGTACTTGGGGATGAGAATGAATGTGTTGCTGGTACTTTTCGTACTCTATCGGCTGACATCTTATCAAGGATGAATCAATGTGGCGGTCCTGAGGTTCGTTTTAGATTACGAGGGGATACTATTGGGTACTTATGTGAACTGTTGCAGGGATATATGGTAAGAATAATTGAAAATGCAAACTTGATGGCCATTCACTCGAGCAGTAAGGCTGTGCATGAAGGCGATATTGCACTGGCATTTCGAAGTCATAAGGGTTTGTTTCGGCCTTTCTTTTGTGGATATCCTACTCAAGACCCAACACTTCAGATGGAATCGCGTGATTCTTGCTTGCGCCTTCCTTCATCGAGTGGGATTGTATGGAGATGGCCACTCAACAATTGCTGTGATGTGTTATCACCTGAGGCTGGGAGAAGAATCATCCGAAGGTTAGCATATCAAGCTGGAATAGTGCAAATGTCAAACGAGGCATTCATCTTGGCTGAGGCGGAGATGCTTCATGCTCTTGGGTTATTACTTGTTAGTGCATACGAATCATCTGTTAATATGAAAGGGAAGACGACGCCTTTCCTTGACGAAGAAGATGAACTTACTTACGAGGCACCGCATAGTGCGGTGGATATGTTCAGTTATCCTCCGCCTCCGTTTCAGAATGAGCAGCAGCTAGTTTATACGATTGTTCCTGGACATATTAGAACCGTTGCTGAACAGAGAGGCATTTCACCATATAATGTGTACGGTGCCGAATGGGTAGCAAGCTCGGGGTTTACAAAGGATGAAGAGATGGAAATTGAACGGTCATATTACTATAAAGATATTAGTTCAAGTGATGGTGATGAAGAATCTTGCAGTGATGATGAAATTGAAGATAGAAAGGAGAATGCTAGTTTGGGTTCTGTAGAATCAAAGAGCGATAGTAGAGTTTCATGGACGGAGAGTGAAGATGAGGATTCCGACTTGGAATCCGAGATGAATATGGATGATTATGACGAAGAAGATAGTACTGATATGAAAGAGTACTTTCAATTCGTAATGGACAATGAGATTGATTTGAATTCCTACTATACGGCGGAATCATTTGATGAATTGGATAGTTTAGAATCTGAATCATCATCACAATTCTCAAATGGAATCATAAGTGATGACGCATCTTAACAGTTAACACAGCAGTAATGATTTCATAGTGTCCATATTTATTCTTTTAGACATTTGTGTTATAACCTAGATACTGTAGAATAGTCTCCTTAACCGGCCCAGGCACCTCTATTCGACATGCTTCTCTACCAGCTAGCTCAACATCATCGTCTACTTGGCCAATCTTAGCCTTCCATAATGCCAATTCAAACAAGATTGTTGCCTCTTTGATTTCGTAGTAGGTTATCACTTGAACAATCTTGTACAGCTTTTCTTTGTCTACCTCAACTATAGTGTCCATACTTCCCCATGGCATTCTTCTTTGTTGACTAGTAGCAGGAACAGAAAGTTCTCCGCCTCTCCATTCTACTGCAGGTATGTCATCTAGCTTTGCCTCTATATCTCTTTGTCCCGCTTGAATAACATTATTCAAACGAATGGAAAGACTAGGGAACTTGAATCTTTCCAATGATGAGCAGTTGTAAAATGCTTTACCTCCGACTTGCACTCCCTCATTATGTATAACTACCTCCCGTAAATATGTACAATTATCAAACACCCAATCACTAATCTCACCAACAGTAGATGGAATTATAATACGCTCTAATGATGTGCAATCTCTAAATGCACTATTCTCTATCCTCTTTAGTCCACCACTAATTACAACCTCCCTTAAACTACTGCAATTAATAAATGCACCCGGACCAATCTCAATAATGGTAGAGGGTAATGTAATACTCTGCAATGATATACAATTACTAAATGTGTGTTTACCAATCTTCTTTAATCCGCCATTAAGCACTAACTCTCTCAATCGGTTGCAATAACGAAATGCACCCTGGTCAATCTCATCAACAGTAGAAGGAATTGCAATTCTTAGTAATGCTGTGCAATTTCGAAATGCATCTTCTCCTATCTCCGATAAGCCCTCATTCAACACTACCTGCTTTAAACTACCGCAACTCATAAATGCACTATCGTCAATCTTGATAACAGTTGAGGGTATATTGATACTCTGCAATAAGTTGCAACCAGAAAAAGAGGATCCTCCAATCTCCCTGAGACCATTATTTAACACTACCTCCTTCAAATTGTTACAATATTGAAATGCCTTCTCGTGAACTTCTGCAACGCCGGGATGAAATCGTACATGTGTCACCTCCTTTGGAGCTCGAACGCCAAACCCCGTATACAAAAATGATACTTTCTGACGCTTATTACTCATGATTTCTCTTAATAGTATCTGTCAAGTTTGAATTAATAATCTCTACATATAATTATATTGAAGTTGTTGTGCATAAGGTAGACGTTGAAGTTGTTGAGCACAAAATGTGTTACTTTTTGCAATGACAAGTTTTGGTGTGAATTATCAATATGCCAACCTCATGCCACAAACAAAACAACGCCGTAATTCAACAACAAATGTCGGTCCTATTGACAGTATTTAAAGGCGTTTCACCTCAGGGAAAAGCAGAGGATAAATATGCCAATGGCAGACAAGCCCCCGGGCAAATATTATTCCACATGGAATAAATAATGGCAATATCGTAATACCTTGATGAAAAGTGGTTTAGGTAGTAGTTTCTTTAAGTGTGGTAGCTGGCTTCTTACAGTTCAAGATGGAATCTCCATAGAGTATCTTAAGAAGTAGTACATGTATGAATCATACCACTTGAATAGTTGAGAATGAGAAGATGACAATAGCTAAACTCATTCTTCATCTTAAGTACTGTAGAATAGTATTAGTATCCTTAACTGGTCCTGGCACACCCACCCGACATACATACTCTCCCCTCATCGTAGATATTGTAGAATAGTATCCTTGACCGGTCCTGGTACCTCTATCCGACTTGCCGCACGATCAGCAGGGTTTGATATGTCTGCTTGGTCAATCTTTGACTTCCACAAAGCCAGTTCAAATAGTGTTGTAGCCTCTTTCATTTCGTAGTACCTAATCAATTTTACAATCTTGTCCAGCTTTTCTTTATCTACCTCTACTGCAGTTTCCATGCTTCCCCATGGCATTCTTATCTCTCGACTCACGGTGGGGATAGAGAGTTCTCCAGCTCTCCATTCCACTGTAGGGATATCATCCATCTTTCCCTCTATACCTCTTTGTCCAGCCTGAATGATGTTATCCAAACGAGTATAAAGGCCAGGGAACTTGAATCTCCCTAATGATGTGCAGTTATTAAATGCTTTGTCATCAATTTGTACTTCCTCGTTATATATAACTACCTCTCTTAATTCTGTGCAATCTTTAAATGCAACTGTATCAATCTCAATAACAGTAGAAGGAATTGTAATGCTTTGTAGTGAAGTGCATCCTTCAAATGTAATGGTCCTAACCTTCTTCAATCCATAATTAAGCACTACATCTCGTAAATTTGTACAATAATAAAATGCCATATTACCAATCTCATCAACAGTAGAAGGAATTGTGATACTTCGTAATGCGTCGCAGTTAATAAATGCCCTGTCTCCTATCTTCTGCAGGCCTTCATTTAATACGACCTCCCTCAAATCACCACAATCATTAAATGCATCATCGCCAATCTTGGTAACAGTTGAGGGTATGTTGATACTTTGTAATGCAGTACAATCTTGAAAGGCATCTTCTTCAATCTCTATAAGCCCATCGTTTAATACTACCTCTACCAAACTTTTGCAACCTTGAAATGGACTCATACCGATGTCATAATCATAAACCTCAACAACACTGGAATGAAATCGTACACGTTTCACATTTTTAGGAACTCGACAGCCATTCCCTGTATATAAAAATGATACTTTTTGACGCTTATTACTCATGATATATCTCACTCGATATCTATATTATCTGCCAAATATAGTACCAATGATCTCTACTTCACTTATAATTAATAACTATCAGCTCCTCTTCAGCAAGGTATTATAGACGTTGAAGTTGTTGAGCACAAAGATAGTACTTTTTTTTGCAAAGAAGTTTTGATGCGAATTATCAATATGCCAACCTTATGCCACACAAAACCAACACCGACGGTGATGGTGCAACTAATGACGGTCCTATTGACAGTATTATAAAGGCGTTGTCACTGATGATGCAGCATGGCAAGAGCTCTAGAGAGGGCATGCATGGCAAAGAAAAGAAAGATAAGGCATAAATGGAATATTCCATGTGGAATGTTATGAGAATGAAAGAAAGTTAGTAACCCCGCAATCGGCAACACGCTATTACGCTATTATATCGGCAGCAACATATAACATAATACCTTGTCGGTCATAAAGAAGAATTCATATTTATGATATCGATATAGAATAGCGGACGTGTGTGTAAATGTTTTGAGAATTGCCTTGCACCTCGCTCAACTCAAAACCTCTCAAAACTCAACTCAATATATCACACATTTAGAGTAGGTTGGCATACCCTATCACATAATTTATAAGTAATTGGTTATATCATTCCGTTTTACAAAGAGTGTATATCTAGATACCGGTGTAAAGATAAAAGTGCACAAGACGTGAGCATATTATTTTATCAAACACAACCATTAATCTATACACAATGGATATTTTAGATGGTAGTGATGATAACGATGATACAATTATGGCAGACTCAAACATCAATAATAATATAGATTCATCATTAAATGATAACAATAATAACAGGGAAGGAGATGGTATTGACAATGATAATGATAACGACGATGTCCACATGGCAGATTCATCATTACATGATAACAATAACAATAACAACAGGAATGGAGATGTTATTAACGACATTGCTTCAACAATTAATCACGAACGTCTTAGAGCACTTTCTAATTATGCTGATCAAAATCAAGATAATGCTTCATGGTATTGGAACGTCGGAACTGTACAACATCCTCCGGCTGGTTGGCCTTTGTATAGACCCTTATCAAATCTTTCGGATTTGGAAAGAGAAGATATTAGGAAAGGTGAAACTAGAATGATATCATATAAAGACCAAGAAAGGTACGAAGGAACTGGTCTTAGCCTTGATTGGGGAGAGTATTATGTTGCTGATGATGAGATGGGTAGTAATAGTAGTGAAGAAAGTAGTTTATCAGAGGCAGAAGAGATAGATGATGAGGAACAGGAAAGAGAGGATAGACAAGCTGTCTCTCTTGCCGTCAACATTAACACATCACAAGAACCATCTGCAATTAACTTTGATCAATTGGACAACAATGTAACACCTTCTAGTCCTACTTTGATGGGTATGCCAGATATCATACTGGAAAAGATTCTTCATTACTCCACAGAACAACCTTCTGAAGTATGTGTAGTGGAAAGAGTATGTAAGCGTATCCATAGATTAACCACGGATGAGGACTTTTGGAGACGTCATCCTTCTTCCAAAGATAGATCGTCAGTATTCACGATTTTCCGTGGGCGGGGTAGTTTATACCGCCGTTATGGACCTACTCCAAGAAAAGCAGTTTTTCTATACTCGGGCTTGCGTAACATTAGAAAGTACCAAAAAGGTGGTAGCAAATTCAATCGAACCAATCCTTATACCATTCTAAATGTGCTAAGAAACGAGGAAGAGGAAGATGTTGTTGCTAGTACCTTTCGTACACTATCAGCGGACATTTTATCGAGGATGAATTATCTTGGCCCAGAAGCTCATTTTAGATTACGAGGGGATACCATCGGTTACATATGTGAATTACTTCAAGGATATATGATTGAAAGATTCCAAATGACGATGTTTCTGGTCAGGCATAGGTTAGGTTATGGATTTTTTGATCTCGACAGGATCCGTTCGATCCGTCTCGAGGAGGATCCCTCTCCCAATGCTACAGGAAATGGTGATAGATGTACTGTTCAGAGGGATGACATAAAGCTGGTATTTCAAAAGGATACGTTCAGTCCTTTCTTCTGTGGACATTCTCCTCAAAGACCAAGGAGATGTGATGTAGCAACAGGAGATCATGGACAAGGTTCAGACCTAGTTTGTTCTTGTTTCTTACCTTCGTCAAGCGGTATCATTTGGAAGTGGCCTGATGATAATTGTCATGATGTTCTACCACCCGAGGCTGGAAGAAGAATCATCCGAAGGCTAGCATATCAAGCTGGAATAGTGAAAATGTCAAATGAAGCCTTTATGTTGGCCGAGGCAGAGATGCTCCATGCACTGGGGATACTACTCGTCGGTGCATACGAATCCTCTGTGGAAATGTCAAAGACAGCTCAGTTTCTTGATAAAGAGAAGGAAGTCTCATACAACGAACCAACTCTATCCATTGATATATTCAAGACCCCTCCGCCTCCATTCCAGGACGAACAGCTAATTTATACAATCGTTCCTGGGCAAATCAGAGCCGTAGCAGAAGAGAGGGATATCACACCAAGCAATGTATACGGGGATGTATGGGTAGCAAGCTCGGGGTTTACAAAGGAAGAAGAGGAGGAAATTGAACAATCATACTATTATAAAGATAATAAGAGTTCCAATGAGGATGACGAATCTGAAGAAGTTGAAGGAGAGGAGAAAAGTGGCACCAAACAGAAGGAAGAACCTGATGATGATGGAAATGATAGTGATACATCGGCTTGGTCTGAAAGTTCGGTTGAGGATTCTGAGCTGGATATGGATGATTATGAGGAAGACTGTTATTTGGCTGAGTATCGCTTTCGACGACGCCATGATATTGAGGCACATTACAATCATTTCCCTAATCCGAATAATGAAGATGTTGATAATGGCGAGGGTGATAATGATGAGGATATGGCGGTTAATAATGATGCATAGACGGGCTCGGTGGTATCAGGAATTAAGATATGAAAGTCGTCATACAAGTAGACCTAATTTATATCTTCTTATCCACCACTAACTATTCCCCACAAGACAAACGAGGAAGAATCCTAGTAGCTACCGATAAAGGTAGCATGGCCAGAAGAGGTAATGAAAGAATCATCCTTCCCTTCATCCTCGGTGTCTATATCCTCGCCTGTCTCCTCATTTCAAGCAATGAGCCCTTCACATTCACATGCAGGCTCACTCCCTACAAATGTGTTCATTGGGAAGGTACTGCCACAGCTATCATTACTTGTACATCCATCTAAGCTATCCTTTCCAGGGATTGTCCATTCACTAATCTCGAATGCACCACTTGATGCCGAGACAGTTCGATAGGCCCATGAATCAAGATACTCCCAAGGCTGACTGGTACCATCGACATGAGCATCACCAAAGGTATCAACTACTTCACCATTGTAGAATAGTTCAATAGCATCATCACCATTGATGTTTAGCTTTCCAGTAACAAAGTCTGGATCCACGCCAAAGTATTCTACAAACTTGGCAGTCTCATATGAGATGGTAACATACGACCCAGCGATAGTAGACCCCGACAATGTATACTCTTGTCCATCAGATCCACCTCCATTGTTAGCACTGCCGATTCCGTATAAAGATAGATCAGGTACGTCTTGTAAAGCATATAGCTCTACCATCTTGGGCAATCCGCCTGAAAGGGGACCATCGACTACTCCACTAACGATTAGACCACCCGATGCTTGTAAGTTTCTAGAACTTGGGTCGCCACGAAGAAGTCTAGAAGCGGAACTACATAAACAATCTTCGACAGATGCACATGCACCACTTTTGTCTGAGCACATTCCCATTGGAGGAGCTTGAGTAGGAGGTGACGTAGGTGCCGGTGGTGGAGGCATCGAACAATCATAACCTAATCCTTCACCCTTTAATGGTCTCGATCCACCATGAAAAACACCCGCCAACTCAGGAAAGTCTACAAAGGGATTACGATTCCCCTGCCAATCTTTACATATGTTATCATTCCGTACACGTTCTTCATCATCTGGTGGATCATCTATATGCCATTGTAATAACTCCGAAAGATACCCCATACCGCCATTGTTAGGTACCGTCTCTGGACAATCACTAACTACTAAATCAATGGTAGATCGTTCATCACCATCATATCGTAAATCCATATACAATACAGCACGTGCAATATCACCACGTCGATCAGATGGTGGTAAGAATGTCTGTGTATCCTTAGCAGTATCATTAGCAGCCTCACCATGTGCAGGTACAACACATTCAGATAACGGAGAAACTATACCACAATTTGCAAAATATTTATTGGAACGGGCGGTATTAACATTACAATCGGATGGACGTAGATGATGTAAGTCGGTATTGTCTTTACCACTACTACCGACGCCGTGTGATCGTGACCATAGATGTTCTCTGTTCCAATAGGCACATGTTCCGTAGTCTGTTGTGTATGAAAAGTTGAACATAAGATGTGAGCATAAGATGTGAGCATAAAATATGCACACAAGATATGAGCAATACTTACCATAGGGGACACTAGGGACTAACTTATCACCATAAATCAATCGAACAGTCGAATCATCAATATTATTTGGATTATCCAATGCTATTAATGCATCCCAAGTATCACCATAATTACTTGAAGTATACGGCAATTGATCACGATGTGTTGTTCGGAGTAAAGTGTGCATATCTGATCTTGATGTTGTTAGTGGTGATGAATTGCCGTAGTATGTTTGGATGTCACAATCGTTGAATGGTTGTGCTGATGTATTAGTGGTTGCGGCTAGGAGCACTGCTGCAATTGATAACTTTGCCATTGTTAATATTGTCGAGTCGATATTGATGTTAATGTATTATTGTTATGTGATTGTGATGAAATTATGATGAGATATTTGTATTCCTTTGCAAATTGCAATGGGATGATTTAGCCAATTGTATGATATTTGTCCGTCTCTGTTATAGAATACGACTATCATCAGCGGCTCTCTCTCTGCTAGAGAGATCTCATATTGCAATGCTGAGTTTGTTTTGTGTCACGATTGTTTTGGAGGGGCTTCTTAAACGACCTGTGCGAATGTCCTAAGAAATAATCTGAGGTGGGTTGGAGTAAGTAAGTTGATAGACGAAGGAGAGAGAAGAGGTTGAAAATCTATCTGTGCATCTTCGTGTTCTACACTCTCTTACTTTACCATCTCAATGCCTAGAGATAGCGTTAGCATGAATAGTCAAGAAGCTCAAGCAGAAGTTTCTAAAAAAGTGCACAAGATGTGCACATTCTGAATGTTTGATTACTTATGACATTATCAATCGCTTGATACAGTCCCATTCAAATTGGTTCTAACTAATATATTCTAATTCTAAAGTCATCCCAACATTGATAGATGACTATCAGCCCAATTTGAATCCCAATAAACTGAGGTTTCATAATCATCCATATCCATAACAGAATCCTCTTCTCCTTCTTCGATTTCAGCTTCAATATCACTGTCATTAGAATCATCTAGTCTACAATTGTCTAGTCTACTTTCGGACTTTCTCTTTACTGTATGATTCCTCAGAATCATCATCAACTTCTTCCGATTCGACATCGTCATTTCATCATCAGTGTCAGATTCTTCTTCTTCATCATCTTCGTCTTCATAGTAATATGACCGTTCAATTTCATCCTCTTCTTCCTTTGTGAAGCCTGAGCTTGCAACCCACACATCCCCGTACACCTTATATGGGGTAATGCCTCTCTCTTCTGCCACGGTTCTAATTTGTCCAGGAACGATTGTATAAACTAGATGCTGCCCATTCTGAAACGGAGGCGGAGGGGTCTTAAACATATCAACCGAAACAGTTGGTTCATCATAAGTAAGTTCATCCTCGGCCCCAAGAACTGACGTCTTCATTTTCATATCAACCGAGGATTCGTATGAACAGACTAGTAATACTCCTAAAGCATGAAGCAGCTCGGTCTCAGCCAAGATGAATGCCTCATTTGACATTTCGAGTATTCCAGAGGCATGGGCCAACCTTCGGATGATTCTTCTCCCAGCCTCTGGTGGCAGAACATCATGACAATTATCACCAGGCCATCTCCAAATGATTCCACTTGACGAAGGTAGGGATAAGGAACAATCTAGTAGTGATTCGGCCGTCCCATGAACTCCCCATCTCATAGGAGCTTGAGATGAAAAAGAAGGTGGGAAGGAGAAGACATCGCTCTGCCTTCTAAAAGCCAGTGCAATATCATCCCTCTGCACAGTCCTACTAATACCTTCTGGATCAGCAAGACCAAGTTTGTGAATGGTCAGACATATCGCTCCTTCTAATCTATCAATCATATATCCTTGCAACAGTTCACATATGTATCCAATTGTATCCCCTCTCAACCGAAAATGAGCCTCAGGGCCAAGATGATTCATCATCGATAAGACATCAGCCGATAGAGTACGAAAGGTATCAGCAACACATTCACCCTCTTCTCCAAGAACATCTAGAATGATATTCGAGTCGTCGCTCTGAAAAAGCCTTATCTTCCCAATAGCTTCTAGTTTACAAGCCAACTGTCTTGAGAATGGAAGATCTGAAATACCTTCTTTGAATTGTTCCAACCTTTCAAATAGTATTGTATTGAAACAATAACAGTTTTCGGGCAGTCCTTTCTTATATGTCCTTTCTAGTGATAATTTAACTTTGGTGGAAGTAGGATGACGTGCCCAGAACTCCTCACCCGTGGTCAATCTACGGATACGTTTACATACTCTTTCTACCACGCATACTTCCGACGGTTGTTCTGTAGAGTAATGAAGAATCTTCTCAAGTATAATATCCGGCATGCCCATCAAAGTCGGATTTGATGAATCTACATCCCTATCCAATTGATCAAAGTTGATTGCAAATTGAATTTGTTCTGAATCATTGATGATAAGAGAGACAGCTTGTCTATCCTCACTATCCAATTCCTCGTCATCTATTTCTTCTGCCTCTTCATGAGAAGATAAACTGCTGTCTTCTTCGTCGTCATTATCATCATCCATCTCACTATGAGGAACGTAATACTCGCCCCAATTAAGGCTAATGCCTGTACCCACATAATGTCGTGGATTCATATGTGATACCATTCTAGTTTCTCCAACCCTAATCTCTTCCCTTTCTTCCTCTGAAAGATGAGACAAAGGTCTATACATTGGCCAGCCAACAGGATTGGGTATATTTGCCGGTCCAGTCCAATACCATGTATCGTCATCTTGATTTTGATCAGCATAATTAGAAAGTGCTCTAAGACGTTCGTGGTCAATAACACCTTGTTCATCCCCGCTATTGCTATTGTCATCGTTGTTTGAATCTGCCATGTGAATATCATCGTTATCATTATTATCATTTAACGATGAATCTGCATTATTATTATTATTATTATTGCTTGAATCCTCCATGTTTGTATCATCATTATCATTCAATATATCCATTGTTATTATTGTCACGTCTCAGTATGCACTAAAAACTTCAATGATTAATATACCGACTTGGTATTGTAATATTGATAATGTTACACAACAATACTAACCACGAAAATTAATTGCCTTTGTTGATTCAATTCTATGTGTTTGAGGGGTAGATGTGTGTTGTACATATGATGTGCATGTCAATTCTCACCTACTCATGCAAATTTTATAGTATGTTATTATATCTTATTGATTTCTAACCGATTACTTCACACAAAATAAACAATAATATATACACCGGAGGAGCCTTTACTACTCTGTGTTACTGTATCTACTCTTTATTATTAGAGATTGGCACCCTACTGCTCTAGAGCGAGAGAACTGACGCTTGAGGATTGTGATTATGAGTTGGGAGTTTATTCCCAGAACGGTCTAAGGGTTAGTGTGTGGTGGCTAGCGGCTATTCATAAGTACAATTGTCATATACTTATTTTATTCATATCTTCATTAGAAAGGTCGAATGTAGTGGGAATATATAATGTAGGATTGTACTTGACGTTACAAGTGCGGCAAGTTCGTGAAAGTTCCTCGGTGGCATCTCATATTATCTCCTCCTCACTCGCCTTACGAGACGATATTGGGAATCCCAATATGTCAGTGGGCTGATATTGAAAAGCAGAGCGGGACGTAGTATTGAATCATTGGATCGATATAACAAAAAGTTCACATCTTGTGCACTAAACCCTCCAGTCATTAGTTGGTAGACTAATAATAGACATAAGTTAATATCTCTTTGTATGGTATATTACTTTATAACTAATCTATCATCGGAGATATTGTAGAATAGTATCCTTAACCGGTCCGGGAACTTCGACACGACACGCTCCTCTGTCGGCACTATCTCCTTCTGCATGGTTGATCTTAGCCTTCCACAGAGCCAATTCGAATAGTGTTGTTGCCTCCCTCACTTCATAATAGGTAATCAATCCAACAAGCTGATTAAGACATTGTTTAATTTCACTCCAATTGCCACCCCCGCCCAGCACAGAGCTGACAGATAGCTCACTACCTCTTCTCACTAATGGACGTCTTCCATATCCCCGGTATACATCGTTCATTATAACATCTATCTTGTTCCCAACCTCTACTTGGCCAACCGAAATAATATTGCTTATCCGAGTTGAAACACTGGCAAATATGAGTCTATCTAATAAAGGACAGTCGTCAAATACATTGTCCCCCATCGTCTGAATTCCATCATTAAGTATAACCTCCCGTAGATTTGTACACGTCCTAAATGCCCTTTGACCAATTTTGTTAACTGTGGAAGGAATTTCAATCCTTTCTAATGACAAACATTCATCAAATGCTCTATCCCCGATCTTCTGTAGACCTTCTTTTAATACAACCTCTCTCAACCTTTTACATTCATTAAATGCATAATCATCAACTAAAGTCAGAGTGGAAGGAAAGTTGATACTCTCCAATCTAAAACAATTCCAAAATGCCTGGCTCCCAATCTTCTTTAATCCATCACTACATATTACCTCTCTCAAGCTACTGCAAGCATAAAATGTGCCGTCGTGAATCACAGTCAATGTCGAGGAAAGTTTAATACTTCTTAAATCACTGCACTCTTGAAATGCAAATGCACCAATACTCTTTAGACCTTCGTTTAAGGTTATCTCTTCTAAACGCCTACACTTCTCAAAAGCACTATGGCCTATCTCGGTGAGAGTTGATGGCAGTTTGATTCTTTGCAAATTGTTGCAATTCATAAATGCATTCGGGCCAATCGCCGCTAATCCCTCGTTCAACACGACTTCCTCCAAACGTCCTCGGTTATGAAATGCATAAACTTCAATCGTAGTAACACTAGAATGAATCCTTACATGTGTTACATTAATAGGAACATGATGATCTCTTCCTGTGTACTCATATTCAACAACTGAAGCTGGTGTTTCTTCTCTGTTTTTATTGTTGGCTGCAGTTGTTCGCTGATGGTATGCTAACTTCGGCTTCTTACTACTCATATTGTATTGCAAATATCCTCTTTAAATACTAATTCTATGATATATAATAGGGTGAGTTTGCTGTCCTTAATATCCTCCGATATAGATAATAGATAGTTGCAAATAAAAAGTAACACAAGATGTGTTCTTTATTCTTTCTATATGCTTGCCAAGCACCGAGCTCTCCCCTCTTCCCGCACTACTACTACCGATTAACCTACTACTAATACTACTTTAATAATACTGCGAACACTGATAACATCTCCTAATTGTCATTACACTTTTATGGTACTAGCTCTTATGCATGCTAGAGAGTAGCAGGTCACGACAAAAAAAATGACTACTCTCATAAAAAGATACCGGCACGTATCTTTTATAACCAACGTATGATATCCTGGACTACTCATTTCCCCCTCTCTTTCTTCTCCAGCCCCTTGCTCTCTCGCTCGCCTTAACAGACAACAATGGGATCAATATCAACGATCTGCCACCGAAAACGTTTTTACTAAGGGATATGGAATCATTGAATGATGAATGAATCAATTTGCTTGTGAAAAGTTCACATCTTATGCACCTCCTCATTTTGTTCTTCCTCATGAAGGTATGCAGACGCAGAAAATGTTGGCAGACTAATTATAGACATCAGTTAATATCTTGTAATCGCTGTGTTACTTTTAAAGGATTCTTATGATTGTAGATATTGCAATATAGTGTCTTTCACTGGTCCAGGCACCTCTATTCGGCATGCTCCTCTATCGGCACTGGCTCCTACTGCCTGATCAATCCTAGCCTTCCATAATGCCAATTCAAACAATGTCGTAGCCTCTTTGATTTCGTAGTGCCTAATCAATCTAACAATCTTGTCAAGTTTTTCCTTATCGACCTCTACTAAAGTCTCCATCCCTCCTAATGGACTTCCTATTCGTCGAACCACAGGGGGTATAGAAAGCTCTCCGTCTCTCCATTCTATTGCAGAGATATCATCCATCTTGGCCTCTATATCTCTTTGGCCAGCTCGAATAATATTCTCCAAGCGAGTAAAAAGAATAGGGAACTTGAACCACATCAATGATGAGCACTCGTCAAATGCTCTATGTACAATTTGTACTTCATTATTGGCGATAGTAACCTCACTCAATCTTCTGCAATTTGTAAATGCATACTGTTCAATGCAAGTAATTGCGGAAGGAATTGTAATATGTTCTAATGATGTACAGTCTTGAAATACACGTGATTTAATCCTCTTTATCCCATCATTCAACACAACCTCTCGTAAATTTGTACATTCATAAAATGCAAACTGTTCAATCTCATTAACAGTTGATGGGATCGTAATACTTTGTAATGACGAGCAATATTGAAATGAACTTTGATTGATCTTCTTTAATCCATCATTCAACACTACCTCCTGTAAATTTGTACAATCTTTAAATGCACCATCTTCAACCTCCGCAACAGTAGAATACTTTCTAATGATTTGCATTCTCTAAATCCTTCTTCTCCTATCATCTTTAATCCTTCATTAAGCACTACCTCTGATAAACTATTGCAACTTTTGAATGCATTACGGCCAATCTCATTAATTGTAGATGGGATCGTAATGCTTTGCAATGCTTTGCAGTTTATAAAAGCCCTGACACCTATCTTCTTTAGACCCTCGTTTAACACTACCTCATTCAGACTAGAACATTCACTAAATGCACCAGTATTGACCACGTTAATACTTGATGGGAGTGTAATACTTTTCAATGTTGTGCAATTATTAAATGCATTTGAACCAATCTCTCTAAGACCGTCGTTCAGCACCACTTCTACCAAACTTTTGCAACTACAAAATGAATTCATACTTATCTTGGTAACAGTAGAAGGAATCCGAACATGTGTTACATTACGAGGAGCTTGCTTCAAGTATACATATTCGTATTCAACAACTGAAGATGTTTCTTCTTCTCTGTTATCATTGTTGGTTGTAGTTCGCTGATGGTCTAGTTTTGGCCTCTTACTCATATTTGATAAGAATCTATATCTTCTCAATACTATCGCTATATTACATATGAGTATGCTGTCCTTGATGTCCTCTATCGATCTACTCTATTACTACTCGAAGAGATGAATATAAGGTACACAAGATGTGGTCATTTTTCTCTATGTTTGCCAATAAGCCGGCGCCACTCCTCGCCCCGCAACAATACTAAACTACTACTTCTGCTGCTACTGCTACTACTACTGCTGCTGACGACTCAATCCTAATCTTCTTCTTCTAATCAACAAGCAAGCAAGGTCACCTAAATATACGTACGTACATGAAACACTTACTTACTAACTCTAGACTCTCATAAAAAGATATTGTCAATTTCTTGCTTTCCCTCTTTGCCTTTGACTAGCAATACAATATATGCGATGACAAGGGAATTAATTGTATGTGAAGTGTATAAGTGTCAACAAAAGACAAGATAGGATAAGATAATTAGTTTAATAAGTACATACTAAAGATCTATCTGGCCATGATTCTAGTCTATTCTAACTCCTATCTCTTCTCACCAATCGAGGTAGGGAGTGAGATGGATTCCGGGAATGCCTCGTATCCAATCAATCTTGTTGTCAACTTTTATTATTTGGTCGGCGTTATTACTGTGGGAGATGATGGGCAGCCCTCGAATACATTGTCCCCCATCGTCTTAATCTTCTTGTGGTTAAGCGTGACCTGCTTCAGCTCAGTACAGCCTTTGAATGCCATTGAACCAATAGAGTTAACCGTGCATGGAATCACAATCGTCTTTAATGATTTGTTTTCATAAAATGCTCTTTGGTTGATATTTTGTAAACCTTCCTTTAATTCTACCTCTGTCAACTTTTTACATCGATCAAATGCTCTCTCACCAATCTCAGTCAAAGTGGATGGTAGAGTGATACTCTCCAATGATTTGCAGTCGCTGAATGTATTAGCCTCGATCTTCTTCAATCCACCTTTGATAAGATAGGCAGTTAAAGCTGTCTTTTTGATACTATTACTATCACTAAATACTACCGTTCTCAAACTATTGCAACTCTCAAAAGCACTACGGCCAATCTCGGATACAGTAGAAGGAATTGCAATACTTTGCAATGATGCACAGTCCCAAAATACCGCAGGCCCAATCTTTCTCAGGCCTTTGTTTAATACAATCTCACTCAAACTAGTGCAACGATTAAATGCAGACTGACTAATCTCGGTAACAGTTGAGGGTAATGTGATACTTTCTAATGATTTGCATGCATAAAATGCACTACTCCCAATCTTTTGTAATCCGTCATTGAGCACCACCTTCCTCAACTCTTTACAACTATCAAATGCATTATTATCAACCTTAACAACACTGGGATGAAACCGTACACTAACTACATCCTTTGGGACTGTCTGGCCATTTCCCGTATACTCAAATACACCATCATCGAATTTACGCTTACTCATTATTTAATCTTTTATAACTAACTATCAATATCTCGATATATTTTTCTTCTCTGTGATTAGTAGTTGGTTGAGTATATAATGTTTGGTACACGATATACAATACCTTAGGAATATTATACTTCCAGTTCAGCCAATGACGCAAGTTTTTTGTTTCTTGATATCAAATAAGATAGAATTGATGCTGCCGCCGACGCCCTCAATCTACACTACAAAAATGATATATTTTATGATGTTACTACTGTATAATCAATACTACTGCCGTGTATGTACTAATAATAGACCTATCAACTCTCGTCTTGATGCCGTCAGCGTCTCACAACTAGTAATTCTACTCTCATAAAAAGATACCGGTCATCTTTCTTTACAATAAATGAGCATACTATTGCAAAGATCATAAGCATTTAGTAGGGATGGTATGATGTAAGTATGTCCCGTAGTACACTCTCCTATCTAGTACTACTGCTAACAATATCTCAATTGGTGGATATCCGGTGACTCAATGAAAAAGAGTTTTCATTTTGTGATAAACGTGAAAACTATTCTTCTGTTCTCTTCTGTTGCTTCTTTGCTATGCTACAGATTGCTACTTTTGCCGCTAGAACTAGACTGCGCTCAATCGCTCACCACTACTAGAGAGCACAAACTCCCAGAAAGATGAGGAGAGTAGTTAGACTGTGTACATAATAGCAAAAAAGTGTTGCTTGTCTTCTGGATCAACCGCGCAGCTTTAAGGCGCGGGGATGCATTCCGCTACGCTCCATGCATCCCATCCTATTAGATAATGGTGGGCCTGTTATTTAGTATTCAGTCAGATACACATGCCGCTTGCCCTTTAAGATCGCGCCCGGAGCTCTCGTTCAAGGTAGGGACTTGTGGACAACAAATAAACAACTATGCATTTGTGGATTTGCAACTTCAATGTATGACACTTAGAGTATTTCAAGGTATCCCACATAGAAATTTAGGCTTCTCATCTGAGGCAGTACAGTAAACGACAAAGGGTATTAGTATCTGTTTAGCGAATATTGGCGATGTGCTTGAAGATGGTGTTTCACATAGATAGACGCAAGCTGATTGTTTTTAGGCACTCGTGGGGCCCCTCCCCCACTCGTAATCATTGAGAGCGCCACAGAACCGAACGGGTGCAGGCCATCTAACCAGCTTATCTCTCCTGATGACCGCCCAATACTACTAATAGTCTTCTCTGGGTACATCATCATCGCTTGATTATTTTGAGTAGTCATTTGCAAAAAAGTAACACATCTTGTGCACCTTTCAATTAATAACCGATAAGTAGTCTTTCGATATAAGTTCATAGAGATTAGAGAGGTATAACAACAATACATGATGAGTAGTAGTACGGGAGGAAAGAAACGTAAAGCTGTCAAAGATGAGGTATATGAGTATACAGGCCAAGAAGATGTTCCAAAGACTGTAACACATGTAAAGTTTCATCCAAGTGTTGTGAGGTTGATAGAGAGGAGGCATTTGGCAAGGACATCACCATTTGGTGGTTGCACAGATTTGAAGGAAGTAGTATTAAACGACGGTCTAAGAGAGATTGGAGATTCCGCCTTTAGAAATTGCACAACATTGAAGAGTATCAACATACCCTCTACTGTTATCAAGATTGGTGCTAGTGCATTTTATTGTAATTGTAAAAAAAGCAAGTTGACAGAAGTTATACTAAACGATGGTCTTAGAGAGATTGGGGGTTCTGCCTTTCAAGATTGTACATCAATGCGAAAGATAACAATTCCTTCAACTATTACCAAGATTGGCGCTTTTGCATTTAGTGGATGTATTAAGCTAAAGGAAGTAGTGTTAACCGAGGGTCTATCGGTGATAGGTGAGAGGGAGTTTGCAGATTGCAGAGCATTAGAAAGTATTACAATCCCTTCTACTGTTACGGAGGTAAGTTGTAGTGCCTTCAATAATTGTACAAATTTACGGGAAGTGGTGTTGAACGATGGGATTAAGAGGATTGCACAACAAGCATTCGAAGATTGTACATCATTGGAACGTATCACAATCCCTTTAACAGTTATCGAGATTGCTAAGTATGCATTCAGTGGATGCACTAACTTGAGGGAGGTAGTTATACTTAATGAGAAAATACAGATCGGAGATAAGTCAGTATTCAACGTAAATTGCTCATCTTTGGATAGATTTAAGTTCCCTAGACTTTTTAGTCGTTTGGACAATATTGTTCAAGCAGGGCAAAGAGATATAGAGGCAAAGATGGATGGTATTCATGCAGTAGAATGGAGAGGCGGAGAGCTAATCATCCCTACTGTGCATCGACAAGTAAAAAAATTTTGGGGAGGGGAGGAAATTGCAATAGACTTTGATAAAGAAAAGCTGGCCAAGATTGTTGGATTTATTACCTATTATGAAGTGAAGGAAGCAACAACCTTGTTTGAACTAGCTTTGTGGAGATCAAACATGGTTGCGACAGACACAACTAACTCTACTGATCGAGGGGCATGCCGAATTGAAGTACCTGGGCCGGTTAAGGAGACTGTTCTACAATTTCTAGGATGACAAGTGAAATAATGTATGAGTAGTATACGAAATCAATGAAAGACCAAGGTAGGGATAAGGTGACGTGTTATAAGGTAACGGCAGGGTTTATTAAGTTTAAAACTCATAGGATAATGATAGTCTAAGTTAGATTAGTTTATTTGTTTTGGCCTTATTCTAACTATCCACACAATTTAACCCTTAACTCCCCCCACTGAATCATCTCTTCTAAGGCTCAAGAACCTCAATCTTCTTTCCCCTCTTGATTTCTCCCCATCCAATCAAACGCCAATGCTTATCAACCCTCCTACTTAAGGCAATCTTCTCACCCTCAGATGTGCATACCGGCTGAGTTAATGAGATCTTGGCCAAATCACTCTTGGCACCCTCAACCTTTCCACCAGTACCAGTAGATCCAATGTTAACCATGAGAATCTCACCCTTGGTAAGTTTCTGTACCTTGGCCTGCTTACCACCATCCGATGTCTTAATACCCAACAAACGACGCAATAAATAATACGAGATTTCAATCTCAGCAAAGACTTCGGGTAACTTGCCACGTAATCCCAAGACTTGACCAACTAATCGATCAGCACGTGTTAACGTTGGATCGATACGTGTACCAACACCGATTAATCCACCTGGCACGGCATATTGCAAATCATTACTCTCGGCATATAAACTTGATATACGTGAGAAGATGGGTGAACAAACGACTGTGGTCCCGCCTCCCTCGGCATTCTCCTTCTTGGTTACGATACCGGGACGGACTTCAATCTCATCACCAACCCGTAACACACCTTGGAGGATACTACCCCCGGCAACACCACCTTGTAAGTTACTCACGTCTTGTCCAGGCTTATTCACATCGAATGAACGAATGACAATCAACCGAGGTACAGACGTAAAGTCACGTACGGGCACGGGAATCTTATGTACCAAATACTCACATACCAAATCAACATTATATTTCAATACAGCCGAAATTGGTAGAATTGGTGCCGAATCTGCCACAGTCCCAACTGCAAATTTACGAATCTGTTCCTGCTGTGCCAATGCTGCATCCATCTTCACTAAATCAACCTTATTCTGTAATATAATAATATTTTTCAGACGCATTAATTCCACGGCAGCTAAATGTTCGGAAGTTTGTGGCTGTGGACATGTTTCGTTACCGGCAACTAATAGTAACGCACCGTCCATTACTGCTGCACCATTTAACATAGTTGCCATTAATATATCATGTCCTGGACAATCAACAAAACTGATATGACGACGTAAATGATATGTTACATTTGTTTTAGGATCAGTGAATGTATCTGCATGACTTGATCCACGGGATGTATACATTGGATAAGTCGTACCAGGTACGACTGTAGGACTGGATTCATCATCTTCCTTACCCTCCTCAACGGCAGGCTGAGGTGCGGCCTTGTAAATCTTGGCATTGGCATATCCGAGCTTAATTGTAATGTTACGTTCTAATTCATTCTTGAATCGGACTGTTTGCACGCCTGAGATGGCTTTCACGACTGTAGACTTTCCGTGTGCCACGTGACCAATTGTGCCCACGTTGATGGTTGCCTGACGACTAATCTGTAGATGTTTGTTCGAGTGGGTGGGGGGAGAGAATAGAGAGAGGAGAGTTTAGTATCAGAGGTAAAATTTCTATTGCAAACATACGCGTATCCTCGAGATGCCACAGAATGATATGTTGCCCCCACCGCCGCCGGCTCAACATTGCAATAATATAACTTTATATCATAATCCCCTAAATCCTTATACCAATTAAATAATGGTAAGAGAGCCCTCTGTCTACGCAAACATATCGGCGACACATCTTGTGCACAAAATTTCCTTTTGCAAAAACTTTAGCTCTACCCTCGCTGTGCTCCTATACTAACACACACCCCTCTATAACTAAACAAATGTCAAATATAAAAGCAACTACACATGTAATAGTATATACACTCACCACCTCAGGAGTTAAGGCAGTCAATTTGGTAGCATCAACAGTGGAAGCATCCTGTTTGGCTAAATGATCTTGTACCTTTTTATCTACCATTTTTTGTAACTTTATATATATTAATAAAAACTGTTATTAGCGTAATTAAGGAAGCTATATGCGTATATAGGAACTGACGTATATTCGACGACGAGGAGGACTTAGTAGTTTGCTCACCTGCCGCTTTGCTTTCCTTTCAAATTGTGAGGTTGTTGTAATTAGTGACTCGCATTGGGAGTCATGAGTTGTGAAATACACTATGTACGTGTGGAATATTTCTCTTCTCTTTGTGTACAGATAAAGGTACGGTAATGAGACGGTGCATCATAATTAGCTTGATATTGTTGCAGCGGCCTGGCGAAAGAGAGGTATTGAATAGGTAATTGATTGTATACGATCTATAATAATAATTATATAAATTTATTAATCTCGGGGTACGATTTTATATATTCACGAGAGACAGCGGCACGATATCTTAGAGAACATTTTCATACAGATAGAATCATATACAAACACAATGATCAAAACATCATCATCAGTGGTACACTTCGAATATACAGGAGAAAGATATGTACCAAAAGATGTAACACATGTACAATTCCATCCCGCCGTTACACAAATTGAAGATTATGCCTTTGAAGATTGTACAAAGTTACGTCAAGTTATACTCAATGAAGGACTATTAAAGATCGGAAATAATGCCTTTCATGAATGTCGTGTATTATCATCTATTAGTCTTCCAAGTACTGTTATTGAAATTGGTACATATGTATTTTATAATTGTTATAGATTATTGGAGGTGGAGTTGAATGAAGGTTTAAGGAAGATTGGATTTCAGGCATTTGCAAATTGCAATGTATTACAAAGTATACATTTACCATCGACACTTACTGATATTGATCAATATGCATTTCAAAAGTGCAGTAGTCTGAGGACATTAATGTTAAATGAGGGATTACAGAAGTTAGGGAAGGGTGCATTTGATAGTTGCACTGCATTGGAAAGGGTTACATTTTCCTCTACTATGAAAGAAGTTGACGACTATGCATTCAAAGGCTGCAGCCAATTACGGGAAGTAGTGCTAGCCGAGGAGGGATTAGAGAAAGTAGGAAAGGGGGCGTTTCAAGACTGTAAAGCGTTGGAAACGGTTATCATACCATCTACTGTGCAGAAGATAGGTAATGCTGCATTTTGCAATTGCACTAGTCTAAAGGAGGTTGTGGCTATTGAATCAATCCCAGTGGTTGGTTTCTATGCCTTCAAAGGTTGTACGGCATTCGAAAGGTTGACATTTCCGGGTATATCCACTCGTCTGAACAATATAATTAACGCTGGTCAATCTGGCATTAATGACAAGGTAAATGAAATGTGCTTACCTACTTACACTGGTATTGGTGGGTCAAATGTAAGAGTAAGGAGAGAGGGTACTGAGTTGTTCGTATCTGCACAGGACAGGCCAGCTACGTATAATTGGCGTATAATTGGATACCGTATGGATTCTATTATTAACGTGATAGAGTATTATGAATTTAAGGAGGCAACAACACTTTTTGAACTGGCTTTATGGAAGGCAAAGATAGATCAATCGGATGATACAAGTTCATCTGTCCGAGAGGCATGTCGTGTTGAAGTCCCAGGCCCAGTTAAGGATAAGATCTTGCAATATGCATATAGGTATGATCCATTTGATGATGATAGCGATGAAGAATGATCTTATTATAATGTTGTAAACTAAATGGTATGTGAAAAGATTCTTTATCTTACTATCAGTGGATTGTGCTTGCTTTCCTCTTACCACCCAATCCCATGCCTCTCAATACAAAATATCATAATGTCCAGGCCGATAAAGCAACGTTATACTCATCCTCTCATCCTTAGCACTGCCATTCTCCTCGTTACCAAAAACATGATTCACCAGCTTCTCTTCGCCCTCAGCCATTCTTCCATCCATATACTCAATAATAACCTTAACGCCCATACATTTAGCTAATGCCGCCACTTGTACCATTCCACACTCCTTTGCCATTGGCTCGACTTCTCTTGAACAGAATGATGCCACGTCATGGTAATTCTCTGCCATAACAAATGGTAAATACTCATCAGGATTCGATTTCATTTGTGCTGCCGTCATTACCCTCATGAACCAAGTACAGTAATCTGATGTCTATTATGAGAGATTTATTGTATTGTTCGTGATGTGTGCATATGATGTGTTCATAATGTGTGCATATGATATGAGCATATGTATCAGATATGTCAGATGAACAGGTAGATATACAGAACAGGTATCAATGAGACGGTAAATCCGATACAAACTAGAGTAACTCACCGCATTCTCTTCGTTCAATTTGGTATGCAGCTGCTCTAATGCACTCTCAAGAGTCGTATCCTTCTTCCCATCGTTAGGCTTGACTACCGATTCAATAAAGTCAAACAACTCAACTAATTCATCATAAAACATTTCAATAGTAGTTTCATCATAACCATATTGACATACCCATTTTAATGATTTGGTAATCACATCTTTTAATCTATAAAACTCTTCGTTATCACCATTGAGTAGACTACGTAATAGTTGTTCACATAATGAATACATGAAACCACGGTAGAAGCAATTACCATCACCTCTAATTTTACGTATTGAATTATACTTGGTACATAGATAGTTTGCTCCCTTGACAAAACCTTGCTGTTGATTTGATGTATCGTCATTGGCATTTGTAGCGGTGTATTGTTGCAATAGTATTGCAATTGGTAATAGCTGGGATGTTAATGGCTGTGTTGATTTGATTTCATTTTCTATTGCTTCTAATTGAGCTGTTGTTAGTTGGTGTTGATTATCATTATTGTCCGACATGATAATGAGTAGTAGGAAGAGGATCGAGGAGATACAAAAGATGTGTACTTTTTTGCAATCACTCTATTGCGGAAGTAAATCTCAACCGACGACGATATACCCCGACCAATCAAGAGAAGAAGGAGAAGAAAAAGAAGAGATTATATCCTTAGTATTATTGGTACGGCAATAGCCAGAGCTTGAGATTAGTAGATACACAAGTTCAGCAGCGGCAGCATGCAGCAAATGCAACTAGCAGTTTTCATGTTTGTCAAATAATGAAAACTCTTTCTTATTGAGTCACCGGATATCCACCAATTGAGATAATGTTAGCATAGACTGCATAGACCATCACAATCGTACTATGAGACATACTTACATTATACCACCCCTACTAAATATTTATCGATCTCACAATAGTATGCTCATTTGTTGATAAGAAAAGATAGGTGCTGCCGGTATCTTTTTATGAGAGTAGAGTATTTAATACTCATACTATTCTATCATTTTGGAGCGTCGTTTGCGTAGTATGCTGACAATAGGAGATATTATCGATAAGCCGTATTAATAGCAGTATAAGTAGTTGGTAATTCGGTATTAGTAGTGTGGGTGAGTGCTTGCCAAACAACACACACCTTAGAGAAAAACAACAACACATCTTGTGCACCTTATCCTTCTCTTCTTCGATAAGGATATATTCATAGGTGAGGATATAAGATCAGTAATCTTCCACATGTATCAATAGAGATACTATTAAGAAAAGAATAGTTGCAATACAACATGAGTAAGAGGCCAAAGTTAGCATATCATCAGCGAACTACAGCGAGTAATAATAAAACATCTTCAACTTCAATTGTTGACTATGAGTTCACGGGGAGTGATCAGCATGTTCCTAATAATGTAACTCATGTACGGATTCATCCTGTTGTTAATAAGATTAAAAAGTACACATTTCATAACAAGCAACATTTGAAGGAAGTTGTATTAAACGAGGGATTAACAGTGATTGGAGAATACGCTTTTTCTCGTTGCACATCATTGCAGAGAATTAATATACCCTCTACTGTCACCAAGATTGGCACTGATGCATTTTACAAATGCATTAAGTTACGGGAGGTAGTATCAGATGAGGGTTTGAGGATTATACATGACAGGGCTTTTGTAGGTTGTAAATCATTGAAGAGTATACAATTACCTTCCACCGTAATCAAGATCGGTCAACTTGTATTTCTCGGTTGTAGTAGTTTAAGAGAGGTAGTGCTCAGCGATGGATTAAAAAAGATTTTGAGTAGTGCATTTGACGGTTGTTCTTCATTGCAAAGTATATCGATTCCATCTACAGTTACAGAGATTAGTTCGAGTGCATTTAAGGGTTGCACAAATTTACGGAGTGTGGTATTAAATGATGGGATTAAGAAAATCAAAGAAGGTGCATTCAAAGATTGTGCATCATTAGAACGTATTGACATCCCTTCCACAGTAATCGAGATCGAGTATGGTGCATTTAAAGATTGCACAAGCTTGAGGGAGGTTACTATCCAGAATGAGGAAATACAGATAGGAGCAACATCATTTAACAACTGCTTATCTTTAGAGAGATTTAAGTTCCCTGGCCTTTCAGCTCGCTTGGATAATGTCATTCGGGCTGGACAAAGAAATATAGAGGCCAAGATGGATGGCATCCCTGCAGTAGAATGGAGAGGCGGAGAGCTTATCATCCCTAGTGTGCGTAGAGAGATAGAAAATAGACTATTTGGAGGGATGGATACTTTAGTAGGGCTAAACAAAGAAAAGCTGGAAATGGTTAAGGGATTGATCAGGTACTACGAACTAAAGGAGGCAACAACCTTGTTCGAATTGGCTTTGTGGAAGTCCAAGATTAACCAGGCCCAGGCAGAAGGAGACAGTGCCGGCAGAGGAGCACGTCGTGTCGAAGTGCCTGGACCAGTTAAGGATACTATTCTACAATATCTACGATGATAGATTAGTTATAAAGTAACACACTAATACAAAGATCTGCCGTGATAGGAGGAAGAACAAAATGAGTACCTGCTCAGTTAAGTGCACAAGATGTGAACTTTTGGCATATCGATCCAATGATTCTATGTCCCTTCGTCCCGTTCTCCACCCTACTTTTCAATACCAGCCCGTTGACGTTGATTCGCAATATCGTCTGCTAAGGCGAGTGTAGGAGTAGATATGAGAATGAGATGCAACAAAACGAAATGCACAAGATGTGTACGATACTTTTTTTGCAAATGACTCTATGAGAAGAACTAGATCACAGCTGATGACACTTTCCCTTACTATTCGTCGAAAGAAGAAGAGTAATATCCTATAGACGGTAGTGTTAGCGGGCCAAACAATTCAGGAGTAAGAGAAGTGCAATATCGAATAGCAATTACATAGCAAATACAAATTGAGTTTTCATGTTTATCACATTGGGGAAACTCCTTACTATTGAGTCACCGGATATCTACCAATTGAGATAGTACTCTAGATGAGACCATCACACTCGTGCTACAAGATAAACTTACATCATACTAGCTCTAGTAATGTTTATCGTCTCACAACAGTATCCCCCCCTCGTTTGTTGTTCATAGAGAAAGATACGGTGTCGGTTCTTTTTATGAGAGTAGTAGTGATTCTTCATTATGATGAGAGCAATAGTTCTTTACGGTAGAAGTGAGCTGACAATAGGAGATATCATTTATAATCAGTACTAATAGCAGTATTAGTAGGTGCTTCGGTAGTAGTGTGGGGTGAAGAGAGGGCGTCGGCGTCATTTACAAACATATATTAGAAAAACGAATCTTGTGCACCAAGAAGTTATCGATACTATAAGTAGGTGAGGCAGGATATAAGATCAGTAATCTTCCCATAGCATTAGTAGTATTTGGTCATTCATGACGAAGGAGAGACAACTACGATAAAGAAGAAAACAGGAAAACTCCTTTGCTTATTGAGTCACCAGACATCCACCAATTGAAATAATGTTAGCACTCTAGATGAGACCATCACACTCGTACCACTACGAGATATATATACATAATGCCACCCTTAAATGTTTATTGATCTCAAAATCATCCCAATGTTTATCTCATTGTCATAAAGCAAGAAAGATGTATGTGCTGGTATCTTTTTATGAGAGTAGATTTTGAGTTGATAAATAGAGCGAGAGTTGAATGAAAGAGTTGAAGAGTTGTTTGCGGAGTGTGCCGACAATTAGGAGATATTATCAGTATTCACAGTATTAATAGCAGTATTTGTAGCAGGTTCATCAGTAGTGTGGGGTGAGGAGAGGGCGTCGTCTTATTGACAAACAAACACGAACACATCTGTGTGTCCTACTTTTACCTTTGACTTTGACATTAAGAACAGAAATCTCTCACATATATCATTAGAGATAGTATTAATCAACAATAGATTGATATCAATTATGAGCAAGAGGCCAAAGTTAGCGTACCATCAGCGAACGGCAGTGAACAACAATAGTAATATCAGTACAGAATCTTCTATTGTTGAATATGAGTATACGGGGGGTGATCATCATGTTCCAAATAATGTAACTCATGTACGGATTCATTCTAGTGTTACTAAGATCGAAGATTATGCATTTCACCAACGAGGTAGTTTGAAGAAAGTCACACTTAACGAGGGATTATCGGTGATTGGCATTAATGCATTCTCCTTTTACAATTCATTAGAAAGCATAACATTGCCATCTACTCTAATCAAGATAGGCAAAGATGCATTTCATGAATGCAGAAGTTTAAGTGAGGTAATATTGAATGAAGGTTTGCAGGAGATAGGTGCAAAGGCATTTCATGATTGCACAGCATTGCAAAGTATTACAGTAATTCCATCTACAGTTATCAAGATTGATATGTCCGCATTTATGGGTTGCAATAGTTTAAGGGAGGTAGTGCTTAGTGATGGTTTAAAGAAGATTGGGAACGGTACATTTGCACATTGTTGTTCGCTAGAACGTATTACAATATCGTCAACTGTTGATGAGATTGGTAAGGAGGCATTTAGTGGTTGTACAAATTTACGAGATATAGTCCTGAATGAGGGATTAAAGAAGATCGGTGTAAGAGCATTCCAAGATTGTACGTCATTGCAAAGTATTGCAATTCCGTCTACTCTTGATGAGATCGGTTACCTTGCATTTAATAACTGTAGAAATTTACGAGAGGTAGTAATGAATGACGGATTAAAGATGATAGGAGAAGAAGCATTTGTCAGATGCACATCATTGGAGAGATTTAAGTTTCCTAGCCTTTGTAATCGTTTGAATGATGTCATTCAGGCTGGGCAAAGAGATATAGAGGCCAAGATGGACGATATTCCTGCAGTAGAATGGAGAGGCGGAGAGCTCTTTATCCCTCTCGTGCGTCGAGAGATAGAAAATAGACTATGGGGAGGGATGGATACTTTAGTGAAGATAGATAAAGAGAAGCTGGAAAAGGTTAAGGGATTGATCAGGTACTACGAAATCAAAGAGGCAACAACCTTGTTCGAATTGGCCTTGTGGAAGGCTAGGATTGATCAAACAGAAGGAGCCAGTGCCGCCAGAGGAGCTAGCCTCATCGAAGTACCGGGGCCAGTTAAGGATACAATTATACAATATCTACGATAATGTAGCAGTAGTACTAGATATAAGACAACACACCTTTACTACGAGATATACATACATCATATGATACCACCCCTAAATCCGTTTATCGATCTCACAAGAGTATGTGTTATTTGTTGTTCATAAGAGAAGATACGGTGCCGGTATCTTTTTATGAGAGTAGATTTAGAGTATAGTAGTGGAATAAATCATAAACGCATACTTGCTGTTATTCTGCTGTACATAGTGTGCCGACAATTAGGAGATACTGATAATATTAATAGCAGTATTAGTAGTAGGTTCATCAGTAGTTCGGGGTGGCGAAGTTAGGTCGTCGGCTTTATTGGCAAACATATAAGAGAAAAACGAACACATCTTGTGTACTTTTTTGCAACTACCCTACATACTGCTTGAGTAGGATTAAGAACAGCTTCTCTCTCACATATATCAATAGAAACAGTATTGAGAAAGGATAGTTGCAATATAATATGAGTAAAAGGCCAAAACTAGACCATCAGCAAACTACAGCCAACGATAATGACTTCTTCTCAGAAGAAATATCTTCAGAGGTTCACTTCGAGTATACGGGTACAGGAGATCAAGTTCCCGATTATGTGACACATGTACGGGTTCATCCTAGTGTTACTAAGATTGAAGATTGGTCATTTTACGACCGAAGACGTTTGAAGGAAGTAGTGCTGAATGAAGGATTAACGGTGATTGGTTCGAATGCATTCTACAATTGTACAGCATTAGAAAGAATAACACTTCCATCTACTGTCATCACGATTACACAGTATGCATTCAAAAGATGTACTAAGCTGAAGGAGGTAGTATTGAATGATGGCTTGACAAGCATAGGCAGTGGAGAAGGCAGGGCGTTTACACAATGCAGTGCATTGCAAAGTATAACAATTCCTTCTACTGTTAAGGAGATTTGTCGGTTTGCATTTAGTTATTGCACTAGTTTAAGGGAGGTAGTATTAAATGAAGGATTAGAGAAGATTGGGAGGAATGTATTCCAAAGTTGTAAATCATTACAAAGTATTACAATCCCATCCACTGTTGACGATATTGGTATGTCTACATGTAATGAATGTAACAATTTAAGGACGATTGTGCTAAAAGAGGGGATTAAGAGGATTAAATCATATGCGTTTAAAGACTGCACTGAGCTAAGGAGTATCACCATTCCTTCCACAGTTACGTCTATTGAAAAGGAGACATTTAATGGCTGCACCAGTTTGAGAGAAGTGAACCTAAGCGATGGGATTCGGACGATTGGGGACAATGTATTTGACGACTGTCCTTTGTTGGATAGGCTTATATTTGCTAGCACATCAAGTCGTCTGGGCAATATCCTTTCGGCTGGTCAAACAGATATAGAGGCAAAGATAGATGTTATAATCAATGATGTAGTCAGGGCAGGGGCATGGAATCCATTTTTGAGAAGAGGTAGTGAGCTGTCTATCGACACTGGAATACAGGCGAGATTTAGCGTCAATTGGCCACCTATCAAACAATGTCTAAATCGAATTGTTGGATTGATTACCTATTATGAAGTGAGGGAGGCAACAACACTATTTGAATTGGCATTATGGAAGGCTAGGATCGATCAGGCAGACGTATCAATCCCCTCCTCTAATCGCGGGGCATATCGAGTAGAAGTGCCCGGGCCAGTCAAGGATGCTATTCTGCAATACCTATGGCCAGGAGGAGGAATTGGGATGCAATTAAGCAATGCCTTGGACGGATTGTTGAATTGATTGCCTAATACGAAGGAGTAAAGAGGCTATTGTGAATATACAGTATTGAAGCCGGTTAGGATACTATTCTGTAGTATCTTTGATCAAGGGTGCACGGTGGACCTCATATTATCCCCATAGTATGTCGTAACTCTGGTATAAAAGTCTGTTAGCTAACATCAGGAGCTTGCTATACCTATCCATATCTAGCCAATTGTTAAGGAGGGTTGAGGTGCACAAGATGTGTACTTTTTTGCAAATTACGCACAAGGGAAGAACAACGATGACGCTACCACACTACCGACCAATCGAGATTATCCCATAGCATTAGTAGTATTTGGTCATTCATGACGTAGGATAACCAAGAAAACAAACTGCGCGCATGAATAGTTACAGAGGAGACGATTCTATTTTCATGTTGAAAACTCCATTTTGTCCAAGTCACCGGATATCCACCAATTGGGATAATGTTAGCAGTAGTACTCTAGATGAGACCATCACACTCGTACTACAAGACATACTTATATACATCATACCACCCTTAAATAATCTTAGAACTCACAATAGTATGCTCCTTTGTGTTTGTAAAGAGCGAGAAAGATACGGTGCCGGTATCTTTTTATGAGAGTAGAGTATTTAATACTCATACTATTCTATCATTTTGGAGCGTCGTTTGCGTAGTATGCTGACAATAGAAGATATTATCAATAAGCAGTATTATAACAGTATTAGTAGTTGGTAATTCGGTATTAGTAGTGTGGGTGAGTGCTTGCCAAACAACACACACCTTAGAGAAAAACAACAACACATCTTGTGCACCTTATCCATCCTTCTCTTCTCTTCGATAAGGATATACTCATAGGTGAGGATATAAGATCAGTAATCTTCCACATATATCAATAGAGATCGTCGTGAGAAAGGATAGTTGCAATACAATATGAGTAGTAAGAGGCCAAAGTTAGCATACCATCAGCGACCTACAGCTAACAACAATAATGAAAGAGAAGAAACATCTGCTGCAGATGTTGTTGCATTTGAGTATACAGGTAGAGGAAAGTATGCAGGTACAGGAGATCGTGTTCCTGATAATGTAACTCATGCACGGATTCATCCTAGTGTCATTGGGATAAGACAGAATGCATTTCATAGCCGAGAACATTTGAAGGAAGTTGTGCTGAACGAGGGATTGATAAACATCGGCTTGGGTGCGTTTATGAATTGCTCCTCATTGCAAAGTATTAAGCTGCCATCTACTGTTAAAGAGATTGATAATGATTCATTCTGTAGTTGCAAAAGTTTGGTAGAAGTGGTGCTGAACGACAGACTTAGAGAGATTGGTTCAAATGCATTTAATAATTGCACAACATTGAAAAGTATTACACTCCCATCAAGTATTAACGTGGTCGATACTGGAGCATTCAGTATTTGCCGTAGTTTATCAGAGGTAGTGCTTAGTGATGGTCTGAAGAAGATTGGAAATGGTGTATTTCGTAGTTGTACTTCATTGCAAAGCATTACAATTCCGTCCACCGTTGATGAGATTGGTCCGAATGCATTTTATTATTGTAACAGCCTGACAGAGGTAGTATTAAATGAAGGATTGAAGAAGATTGGACGTGCTGCATTTAATAACTGCACTGAGATAAGGAGTATGACCATAACTTCCAAAGTTACTTGTATTGAACAGCATGCATTTAGAGGTTGCAGTAGTTTGAGGGAGGTAGTCATACATAATGCGGAAACGCAGATTGACAATAAATCATTTTACAACTGCACATCATTGGAGAGATTTAAGTTCCCTAGCCTTTGGACTCGTTTAGATAATATCATTCAAGCGGGGCAAAGAGATATAGAGGCCAAGATGGATGATATTCCTGCAGTAGAATGGAGAGACGGAGAGCTTTCTATACCCCCTGTGGTTCGAGAGATAGAAAATCCATTACTTGTTGAAGGGGTGGAAACTGTAGTAAAGGTAGATAAAGAAAAGTTGGGCAAGATTGTTAGATTGGTTAGGTGCTACGAAATCAAGGAGGCCACTACACTTTTTGAACTGGCTTTGTGGAAGTGGAAGTCAAAGATTGAGTCGAGCCCCTCTAATAGGAAAGCATGCCGTATTGAAGTGCCTGGACCAGTTAAGGATGCTATCCTGCAGTACCTTTGATCAAAAGTGCACATTATATGTTCGTATGTCGTATCCTAAGTATCTTGTTAATTCTAATTAGGAAGTAGTTACAACTATCCATTATTTGCTATTCCGTATCGTTCAATTAGTCTAGTTGATATTGACTTTATCAAGGACTGATCTAATTCCCCCTCTTTCCTCGTCCCTTGTTTTTCAGTGGCAGCCTGTAGACAATTCAATACGTCACGCCAATCAACTCGTCGCTGTTTCAACTTGGGATCTTCTAACATGAGTCGGAGGCTACTATCCTTTGCCAAGAAGAGGGTATCTAGTATGCCATCTACTACATCTCTTGCCTTTTGATGAAGGGCAGTGTCTATAACGTCTTTTTGGTTTGGTGGTGATAGATCAGTCTCTTCTGTTTTGACTGCACCTTCTAATCCTTCCTCAATCTCGTCCGATAAAGGGACGGTTAATGTACTTGACGCGGCATGGACTGCACGATCCCAACATCGTTGTAATAGAGAATCTATATACCCCTTCTTCGCCTCAACTAAATCCTGATCTTGACTACCCGTGATGTTGAAAGTATTACCATCAGTAGATGGTTCGCTACCTTTGCAATGTTCCTTAACAAGCAGATCAGGATCTATACCATCTCCATACTGCTCGTCCCAATACCGATCTATACCTTTTGAGTTGTAATATTTGTTCTGTTCTTGTATGATGTTATTATACTTGACAGGATTATTGATTGGCAGTGTCTCGGATAGTTGTTGCTGAGTGGGGTGTTGTTTATTTGGTTCTGTTGCTAGGTATTCTTCTGGTATGATAATATCATCCTCGTCGTCCATGAAGCTGTTAAATTTGGGCACGATCTTCTCAACAGCCGTATTCCAATCTGGACTAATATTCTTGTCGACGCAGCCGACGGATATAGATGAATGAAATAACTTCCAATCAACTGTTGATGTGATATCCTCATGAGTTGACATATCATCGTGTTCATCTTCTTCTCTAGTCTGTTTAGTCTGTGACCGATCCGTTGAGCATATTCTATCCCCACCATTTCTCCTTCTAAATTCTTGATACATCCTTTCACGTTCTCGTATCCTTTTACCATTCACAAGTATCTGTTCAGTTTGTATACATATATCTTTCACTAATTTATTGTATGGTTGTAGTAATAACTTCTCATCATTGTCAATTGTTGATTGAGTTGCCATTGATTCATTATTGTTCATAAACACATCTGATGGGACCTTGCCCGATATACTACTACCACCACTTGAGTTGATACTGTTTCTGCTGCTACTGCCAATACTTTTTGATCTTTTCCTTGGTGTATCTTCTTGATGTGATGATGCTGATATAGATGAAGAGGATGGACTACGAGCTTTTCTTTTTGGGTTTCTCCTCGGAGGACCAGATGGTTGTTTCAACTTCTTACTTGGTGGCTTCTTTTTAACCATTGAACTACTGCCATATTCACTACCAAGCATTAATGATATTTCACTTGTAGTTCTTTCTAATACTTGTCTATTCCGTTCTTGTTTAGCTGCTACCATTTCTTGGTATGTTGGATAAAGTTTACCGTTGAATATGTATCCTTCTTCTTGTTGTTGTTGTTGTTGTTGCTCTTCTTCTTCTTCTTCAGATGATGATGATGAGGCACTACTATCATCTTCTTCTGCTGCTGCCTTCACTTGCTCAGATGGTATGCTACCATCGGAGCTACTGCTACTACTATCATCACTGCCACTCTTTGATTTACTCATATCGTTCTTAAGGTATTATTCATATTGTATCTTCTCCTCTCGTCCCTTGTATAATACAGAGTTTGATGTATACACTTGATGTTTTGCTATCCTTTGTATGATGGGCGCAGCGGTATCAGTTGAAGTATATCTACTTTTCAATAAATATAAAGTATATGAATTGCAAATCAAGCCGTATTACTTGCTTTGGAAGATAGAGGGTAGATATATCAGTACAATGGTAAGATATTTCAGGGGTAAAATTTTGTAGCACATCATATGCACTTTTTCAATTCTTCATTCTTGTGCTTCATACTCACCCCAAAAAACTTCAATATCTAATTCAATAACCTATGAATTACCTTTCCATATATAAATGAGCTAAATATATATCTTGCAGTAGGCAAAGCATCCTACTGCTCAAACACAATTAACACAAGTTGTAGAACATTGACGGTTTGCGATCGCCAAAGCTTGGGAATTGAGTCACTCCTCCTCGCCCCTCCCTTTTGCTACTACGGCTACTACTATCTCTCAACCAACATACTGAATGCTAGTATTGCAATGGATGGAGGAACGGTAGTATTAGTAGTAGATGCGTATCTATCTAATTATTTGTGAACAAATTAGCTGCCGGAGAAGACACATTTGTTGTGTACGATCGTTATAGAGATAAGGTATTCGTATAGTTTTTCATAAAAGTACACATCTTGTGCACTACAATTTTTTCACAATCTCGTTACATCCAAACAATATACCAGCTGGGCGACAAAGAGAGAAGTTATATTGTATACAATCAACATTATATGATGAGTAGCAGCGCAGGAGAAAAGAAGCGTAAGATTATTAGCGTGGATGAGGCGTCTGCGAATATGGTGTTTGAGTATACTAGTAATGGACAAATAGTCCCAAAAGATGTTGTTAGAGTACGGTTTCATCCTAGTGTAATTGAGGTTGAAGAGAGGGCATTTATGGATTGTATAAAGTTAAAAGAGGTAGTGATGAATGTGGGTCTCGAACAGATTGGAGAACATGCCGCTTTCAACATTGCAAAGTATTGCAAAGCATTGTAATTCCTTCTACTGTTGAGGAGATTGGTCAGTATGCATTTAGTAGTTGCAAAGAATTAAGAGAAGTAGTATTAAACGAGGGTTTGACCAGTATAGGTAAATATGCATTCACCTGCTGCTCGTCATTGCAAAGTATTGTAATTCCTTCTGCTATTGTGGAGATTTGTAGTCGTACATTTGACAGTTGTACCAATTTACGGGATGTGGTATTGAATAATGGGATTAAGAAGATTGGACAGTCTACATTTGCATATTGCACCTCATTACAACAAAGCACAATCCCTTCGACAGTAATCGAGATTGAACAGTATGCATTTCGAGGATGTAGAAGACTACGAGAGGTAGTTATACATAATAACGAGGGCATACAAATCAGAGGTAATACGTTTTACAATTGCTCGTCATTGGAGAGGTTTAGCTTCCCTAGCCTTTCAACTCGCTTGGATAATGTCATTCAGGCTGGGCAAAGAGATATAGAGGCCAAGTTAGATGATATCACTGCAATAGAATGGAGAAGGAGAGAACTCATTATCCCTGTTATTCATCGAGAGATAGAAATCGAATTAGGGATGGTAGGAATTGCAGCAGTGGTAGATATAGAAAAGCTGAAGAAGGTTAAGGGATTGATATCATACTATGAGCTAAAAGAGGCAACAACCTTGTTTGAATTGGCATTATGGAAGACAAAGATAGATCAAGCAGATGATGAAATCAATCGAGATGAGTGCCGAACTGAAGTACCAGGGCCGGTCAAGGATGCTATTCTTCAATGCACTTTTAGACATTATAACAACAGGTAGATACTGATAGATTATGGACATGATGTGTTATACTTTATGATGTTTATGATTAAAGGTATTGTAGAATAGCATCCTTGACCGGCCCGGGTACTTCAATTCGGCATGCTTCTCGATTAGCAGTGTTGGTATCATCCGCTTGATCAATCTTTGCTCTCCACAGTGCCAATTCAAACAAGGATGCAGCCTCCTTTATCTCATAGTATCTAATCCATTTCACAATCTTATCAAGCTTTTCTCTATCAAAATCTGTCACTCTTTCAAGTTCTCCCCATTTATTTTCTCCTCGTCGTGGCGTAGCAGGGAGGAAGATCTCACCATCTTTCCATTCTACAGTAGGGATCTCATTAATTCTGCTCTCAATTGGATAATGTCCAGTCTGGACGATGACATTCAAACGTGCAGAAATATCATTAAACTTGAATCTTTTCACTGATCTATGACGACGATATGCTCTTTCAACAGACTCTGGTGCCCACTCGTTACGTCTAATCTCCCTCAAGTTAATACATTTGATAAATGCACTACTATTAATCTCGGCGGTAGTAGAAGGAAATGTAATACTCGTCAATGCAATACAATTCATGAATGTACCATCACCAATCTTAATAACTGTGGATGGGATAATAAGACTCTCCAATGATAAACAATGGGCAAATGCTCTATCCCCAATCATTTTCAGACCTTCATTTAATACTACTTCCCTTAAACTTTCGTAAAACTCAAATACACCAGCACCAACTTCAACTACACTCGGATGAAATCGTACATAAGCAACATTCTTCGGGATCTTTGTGATACATTCTATGCCAGTGTACTCAAATTCCGCTGGTATTGAGGCGTCATTAATCCTCATCTTTTCTTGTGTGTGGATTCGAGATTTTAGTTCGTGTTTTATGTTATATGTTGATGGGCAGCTCGGGCTAATCACTGATCATCATGAATCCATAGCATATATTCACGAATTGCAATACTTGAAAGCTTGATTATTGAAAGTACAAAAGATGCTAATTCTCTTTCCTCTTTGGTAGGATGATATACGGTATTAGCAATGTATATCTATTTCTCGATATCTATATAAAATACATGAATTGCAAATGATATTCCTATTTATGGAAGATAAGTGAAGATACGCGTATTGAGAGGAGATTAATTTTGTGATGCGCATCATATGCCACTTTTTTTTCACTCACCCCAAAGCCGCCTCAAGATCTTATTCGTCAACAGCCGCCTATGAATTGATGCCTTCCCGTATATTTTAATGAGCTAAATTATATATTTGACAGCAGCAATAACTCAACTTATCGCCATCATTAAACAAAAACTCGGTTGAACTTTGACGGTTAACGATCGCCTATAATCTTGGGAATTTCATTCTCCGATTCTCTTATTTGAGTCGCTACATCACGCAGCAGCTAGCGAGCTTCTAGAACTATTCTGTGCTTGAGATGAGTATTAGTTTAGTATAGATCGTTCTAATTTATTGCAGTGCTATCGTCTTCAAATTATCAATTAGTGATGGTCGAGTGACGCCATGAAATTCCGCGCTCTCATTCAGCATCCCTCTGGCCTGCGGTTCGCGCTAATCTCCAGAATAGTAAGGACTGTAGCGATGACGCATACCATTCGGCGGCGAGATAGACGGTGGGCCTATGTCGAGAAGTAATGATGTATTTAGGTGCTAGGATCCAACCGTTTCATCGCCGACTGAATCAAAAATGCACTCATCTTTTTTCAGATTTTTCCCCTACAGCTCTCTAGCTTCTATAGAAGCTCGTACACAACCTGAGGTATTGCAATAGGAGAGGAACAGTTAGGGTATCATATCTATCTAATTATTAGTGAATTAGCTGCCGGAGAAGAGATTTGTCGTGTACGATCGTGATATCTGTGATAAAAGTATACATCTTGTGCACATTATTTTTCGAGGTGCAATTAATTATGAATATATGAATATCATATTCAATAGAATCACATAAACCCACCATCTCGTTACACCCAACAATATCAGTTGGGCGATAAAGAGAGAAGTTATATTATATACAATCAACTGTTACATAAGATGAGTAGCAGCGTAGGAGAAAAGAAGCGTAAGATTGGCGTAGATGAGAAGGCGTCAGATGAGGTGTTTGAGTATACTAGTAATGGACAAATAGTCCCAAAAGATGTTGTTAGTGTACAGTTTCATCCAAGTGTTGTTGAGATTGAAGAGAAGGCATTTCAGAATTGCAATATGTTGCAAGATGTAGTGTTTAATGTGGGTCTCACGAAGATTGGATCATGGGCATTTATAAACTGTACAGCATTAGATAGTATTACAATACCTTCTTCTACATTAGAGATTGGAAGAGAAGTATTTAGTGGATGCACAGGATTGGGAGAGGTAGTACTTCTTAGTGATGGAATAAAGAAGATCGGAATGAGGACATTTCGAGAATGCTCATCATTACAAAGTATTGCAATTCCTTCATCTGTCGATGAGATTGGCCAGAGTGCATTTAATAGTTGTAAAGAATTAAGAGAGGTAGTGCTAAATGAGGGTTTGACGAGTATAGTTAGTTGTGCATTCTCAGGCTGCTTGTCATTGCAAAGTATTGTAATTCCATCGACTGTTACAAAGATTGGTTCAAGGGCATTTAGTAATTGCAGTAGTTTAACAGAGGTTGTAATTAGTGATGGTCTAATGGAGGTAGGAGACAGTGCATTTTTAGAATGCAGAGCATTGCAAAGTATTACAATCCCATCTACAGTTACGGAGATTGGTTCGAATGCATATAGTGGTTGTACAAATTTACAGAATGTTGTGTTGAATGTTGGGATTAAGATTATCAAAAAACAAGCGTTTCATGGTTGCATCTCACTACAAAGTATCACAATCCCTTCTTCTGTTTTGGATATTGATGATTGTGCATTCAGCTATTGTGATAGTTTGAGTGAGGTAGTACTTAATGACGGATTAAAAAAGATTGGGGATAGTGTGTTTCTACATTGTACAGTATTGCAAAGCATTTCAATTCCATATACTGTGAATGAGATTGAACAGTATGCATTTTATGGTTGTATAAACTTACAGGAGGTTGTATTGAATAATGGGATTAATAAGATCAAAGAAGGTGCATTCGGGAGATGCACGTCATTAACTTCTATTACCATTCCTTCAACAGTAATCGAGATTGAACAGTATGTATTTAACAATTGCAGTAGATTGAGGGAGGTAGTTATTCATAATGACAAAGTACATATTAGTGAAAGAGCATTTATTAATTGCCCATTATTGGAGAGGTTCAACTTCCCTGGCCTTTCTACTCGTTTGAATAAATTGATCCAGGCTGGGCAAAGAGGTATAGAGATCAAGGTAGATGCTATCTCTGCAGTAGAATGGAGAAGCGGAGAGCTTGTTACCCCTAGTGTGTGTCGAGAGATAGAAAATGATGGTGGATGGGGAGTGGTGAGAGTGGAAGCTTTAGTAGAGGTAGACAAGGAAAAGCTGAACAAGGTTAAGGGATTGATTGCCTATTATGAGCTAAAAGAGGCTACAACCTTGTTTGAATTGGCATTATGGAAGGCTACGATCGATCAAGCAGATAATGATGACAATATTGACCGAGTTGCTCATCGTGTTGAAGTAATGGGGCCAGTTAAGGATACTATTTTGCAGTACCTTCGATGATTTGATAGTGATTAGTATCATAAATGCATATAAGTGTCCTATTTAGTTGTTACTGCTTCTTCTTTGTCTTCCAACATCAAAGAATCTAACTCGGCAACTGTCTCTGTCCATCCTTGTAATGCGCTTATTCTATGTTTTGTCGTAAACTCATAAGCATTTACCACTAAGATTGGAAGAAGGTTACCCTATACCAAATGACAATGGCAGAGCTTGATCACATTTCTTTTGTCTAATCTAGTTTTGAAAGTAGGCCACTATCTGGTGATAGTGATTAGGTGCTAATCTAGTTATAATGAGACATAAGATGTGCTCGTTTTTTTTTGTAAGCTGAAGACAACATATTATACGTTATTATTATACGTTATAGATGCATGTGATCAAAGGTATTGTAGAATAGCATTCTTGACTAGCCCATCTAGTCTCCGCTTATTTCAAAACAGATGATAATCGAATCCCTCATGATATTGCAGTCAGATAGTGTACGGTCATCATGCAATAGTTCACGACCATCAAAGAAGAGACGTTGCTGATCAATGGCAATGTCTTTATCATCACTTATTTGCTTTTTGACATTGGCAATGGTATCGGATGGCTCGACGCAATACAATTCTTCTTCAACACCCCTTGCCCTTGAACATTTGATATTTATTGGATAACATGTAGCGGTATTCTGAGGAATATGATATGCAAACTTCAAGATGAGGTCCTTAGCTGGTTCAGGCAGTGCAATACGACACGCATCACGACGGATAGGATAAACTTCTTCATCTACTTGATCGATCTTTGCCTTCCATAATGCCAACTCAAGCAGCGACGCTGCCTCCTTCAATTCATAGTATAATATGAGTTGATATATCTTGTCAAAACTTTGTTTCAATGGCTTCCAATCAACCCTATTTCCTCTATCTCTAGTCGAAACGAGGAAACCGCCGCTATCCCTTCGTACTATTTGAGGTATTGCGTCTATCTTGTCGTTTATATCATCCAACCAGCGACTAATCTTGATGTATTCCAAACGTTTTGAAAGGCCAGGAAAGTTTAGCACTAACGACCTTTTTCTTCTTGATGTGCAGGCAATCATTACTTGTTTGATAATATCATTATCAGGAGTTACATATTCTTCGAGTAGTGGATCAAATGATAAATCATTGGGCATCTCATTTAGGATCACGATCTCACTCAATCTTTCACAACCTTCAAAAGCGTAGGCACCAATTTTGGTGACAGTAGAAGGAATTGTAATGCTTTGTAATGACGAGCAATATTGAAATGCATATCTATCTATCTTTTTGAGTCCTTCATTTAGCACTACCGTCCTCAAATTAGTACAAAGACAAAATCCACTATCGCCTATCTTGGTGAGTGTAGATGGAAGAGTTATACTTTCCAATGATTTGCAATTGCTAAATGCAGCAAAGCCAATCGTCTTAATACTAATGCCATCATCTTCCAAAATAACCTCTCTCAAACTATTGCAAAATCTAAATGCCTCTTCTCCAATCTCAATATCAACAATCAACAATGGTAAAGAGAAATGTAACACTTTCCAATCTAGATCTGCTGTAAAACGCCCTATTCTCAATCTTAGTAATACCAGGTTTCACTTGAACATGTGTTACATCAATTGGAATGTCTTCGTTCTTTCTTCCTGTGTACTTGAATCTTATGTGTTTCTCGCGCTTGGTTCTTCTTTTATTGCGTTTTGTCAACATATTTTGTATATCTCTACCTGTAGGAGCAGCTACTGGAGTGATGAAGTATGCAATGAAGATTATTTCTATCTGTTCTTAAAACTGAGATTCACTTATTAACAATCGTCTCACTTATCTTCTCTCCACTTATAGATGTATGATGTGCGTGTATAAGATATGTTATGTTGATGATGTGTATTTTGTTCGAGGTTTTTGTTCGTGCACATAAATATATAGATAGAAAGTTTACGCTGTATATCTAGCGGTTAATATAGTGACTACAATACTTCCAACTTGTAATGAGTAGTTGTATGTGATATTGTTGTGTTGTGGACTATAGATTGTTGTGTTGTGTTACTGAGTAGTTTGTTGTGGACGATATGTGCGTGTAGTTTGTTTTGTGCCACCTCTTCTTATTTTGTAGATTAGTTTATCGAGAATACCAAGGCCGATAAAAAAAGGATAAGATTGCAATATATATAACTAGTATATATAATAGTATATCAATTGATTGGATCTAGGTCGGTTGCGGCGGCCATAGCACTAACTTGAGATAAATAAATGACAAGAGTCAGGCTCTAAAAATGGCGAGTTAACTACTTGCTAAGTGTGTGTACGAGTCTATTGATCAACCTTCAGTTCCATGAAGAATCATTAGGAGAGAATTAAGATATTACTGTCATCGTTATCGTCGTTAACAACAACATAATATATTACTACTACCGCCCCAAGTGTTGTCATATAATGATAAGAACTACCTAAGATACCAAAGATATAAAAAGCGTACACATCTTGTGCACCGATATGCAATTGACAATTAGCAAACAATTAGATATAGCAATTGTGTAAGCGTGCTGTATACATCAGTACATACATATATAAATTGTAACTCTATACCATAATATAGCAAGAGACCGCTTTATGGCTGAGATAATATAAAGATACAGATCAAATTTATCGTCTGCACATAAAATTCAAAGTATACTATCTACACGGCACCGCTGCGACAATACACATCATTATAATATCATGACAAACATTATCAAACGATTAATTAGTAAGAGATCGTCAAAAGTGAAGACATATGAGTATACGGGCGGCGGTAGTGAATCGATACCTAAAACCATAACGCATGTACAATTCCATCCGAGTGTTACTGAAGTACACGATGAGGCGTTTAAGGATTGTAATAAGTTGAAAGTGGTAGTATTAAGTGATGGTATTAATAAAATTGGTAATGGATCGTTTAAAGGTTGCAAAAAGTTGAAGAGGGTAGTATTAAATAACGGTCTAAAACAGATTGGAGATGATGCTTTTGCCAATTGTTCAATAGATAGTATTACATTTCATTCTACAATTACTAAGATTGGCGATAGAGCATTTGCAGGCTGCAGTAGTTTGAAGCAGATTATACATATGACTACTGAAGTAGACAAGAAGATCAAACGCGGTTGGGATGTGTATCATGGCTGTCCATTAATAATGGAGAAGTATTGGATAACAAAGATTGTGGAAGCTAGTCATTTGAAAGAATTAGAACACAAGATAGATGAGGTAGGTAGTAATATAAAGCTGAGAGGTGAATATATAAATGTTCCAACTACTCCAGACGAAGATGATGAACTGAAGAATGTGAAGAAGATTGCAAATCTGATACAATACTATGAAGTAAAGGAGGCCACAACGCTAGTTGAATTGGCTCTATGGAAGTCCAAGATTGAACAATCAGACGGAGACGGCGGGCTTAATCGTAGGGCATGCCGCACGGAAGTTCCTGGACCCGCTAAGGATCTCATCTTGCAGTATGCATATCGTATTCCGCATCATACCACTACAAGTATTGATATATATATCAATTGCTCTAGGGCAAGGGATGCCTTACTAGAGCCAACTCGTGCCATTTGATACTATAGCCAAAGTCAAAACCAAAATCTACGATGATAACTTCAGTAGAAGATCAAACGCGGTTGGGATGTGTATCATGGCTGTCCATTAATAATGGAGAAGTATTGGATAACAAAGATTGTGGAAGCTAGTCATTTGAAAGAATTAGAACACAAGATAGATGAGGTAGGTAGTAATATAAAGCTGAGAGGTGAATATATAAATGTTCCAACTACTCCAGACGAAGATGATGAACTGAAGAATGTGAAGAAGATTGCAAATCTGATACAATACTATGAAGTAAAGGAGGCCACAACGCTAGTTGAATTGGCTCTATGGAAGTCCAAGATTGAACAATCAGACGGAGACGGCGGGCTTAATCGTAGGGCATGCCGCACGGAAGTTCCTGGACCCGCTAAGGATCTCATCTTGCAGTATGCATATCGTATTCCGCATCATACCACTACAAGTATTGATATATATATCAATTGCTCTAGGGCAAGGGATGCCTTACTAGAGCCAACTCGTGCCATTTGATACTATAGCCAAAGTCAAAACCAAAATCTACGATGATAAAGACATTCCTGTTGATCAGCAGCAACTCTTCTTTTGTGGTGAACTATTACATGACGACCGTACACTATCTGACTGCAATATCCAAATGGATTCAACTATTGACCTTGTGATTGGAGACTAAGGAGATATCAAGACAAAAGACAGAATGATTGTGGGATATGAGCAAGTGAAAGTGGGGTGATTAGTAGTAGCTTGACTAGACAAGGAACATATAGTCATATAAATCTAATCTAGTATATCAAGTAGAGTCAGTGCAAAGCCATACATATCTACGATATATATTGGGTATCAGAATAGGTATGATGAAATAATTAGTTTAGGTATTGCATGATAGCATCTTTAACAGGCCCAGGCACTTCAATTCGCCATGTATCTCGGTTAGCTGGCTCAACATCGTCTGCTGCCTCATCAATCCTAGCCTTCCATAATGCCAATTCAAATAGCGTTGTTGCCTCTTTCATTTCGTAGTAAACAACCAGTACCTTGACCTTGCTCAGTGTTTCTTCATCTACCTTTACTAAACTCTCCATCGCAAATCCCCATCGATCTTCAACTTGTCTATGAGTAGCAGGGAGGGTAAGCACGCCGTCTCTCCATTCTACGGCATGAATATCATCTAGCTTGGCCTCTATTCCTCTTTGCCCAGCTCGAATAACATTATCCAAACGAGTTGAAAGGCCAGGGAACTTGAATCTCTCTAAAGATGTGCAGTTGTCAAATGCTCCATTTCCAATCTGCACTCCTTCATTATGTATAACTGCCTCCCTCAAATTCGAACAACCACTAAATGCGTAATTACCAATCTCAACTACTGTTGAAGGTATTGATATGTTTTCCAATGATGAGCAACCAACTAATACATTGAGTCCGATCTTCTTCATGCCATCACTTAATACTAACTCTCTTAATCTACCGCATTTCATAAAGGCAAATTCACCAATCTCAATAACTGTTGAAGGGGCGGTAATTCGTTCTATTGATGTACATTCACAAAAGGCTTTGCCTCCTATCTCTCTAAGACCCTCATTTAACACTACGTCCCTTAAACATTTGCACCAATAAAATGCCCAACTGTCAATCTTGGTAACTGTCGAGGGAATGTTGATACTCCGCAATAAATAACATTTCCAAAATGCTCTCTTTCCTATGATCTTTAGTCCATCATTCATCACTACCTCTTTTAACTTTAACTTACAATCCATAAATGCATTCTCTTCAATCTCAATAACACTATGATGAAGCCGTACACTAACAACATCTTTTGGGACTATTTGTCCATTACCTGTATACTCAAATACATCATCTGATACTGATGTCTCATCTACGCCAATTTTACGCTTCTTTTCTCCCGTGCTGCTACTCATGATGAGTTGGCATACTTTCTGTGCTTATTACCCTCAAAGTATACACACACACACACACACACCTAAGTACCGAAAATGATATTATTGATCAATAACTACGCCTAAAATACCTTTAACGTTTGGTGTGATTTGTACAAAACGAGTACAAAACCAAGGATTTGATATCACCTTCGAGAAACTTTTATCACACACTATTTCTCACGATCGTACACTATAAATGTCTTCTCAGGCAGCTAATTCTTTCACTAATTAGATATGCATATACTAATACTCCGTTCCTCTATCCTATTATTGCATTGTAATGATACTTAGAGCACAAAATGTGGTTACGAGTTGAATAAATGGCGACCTAACGATCACTCGGGGGCTGAGGGGAGAATGACCGCGGGTTGAATAGGAGGCAAAAGGATATGCTCTATAATATATCAGTAACACAGAGATATGTCATTCGCTGCCCAATTAGCCGCCCGTGCCGAGGCAACAACAAAGCGTACGTCGTCAAGCGGCGGTAGTAGCATTGGCTCGCCACCGCAACCTCAATCAATATCAGAGAGTATAAAAAATCGAGTATCAGCCTCTTCCACAGAACAATATCTACTACTAATAAACAACCATCTACATCAGCATCAGGATGGAAACCAAAGCAACAGAATCAGAATAAACAAAAGAAGAAAAAGAATAAGAAGAAATTGGTACCAATATCACCCGAAGCATCGCCTATAATTGATAGTAGCTATCGAGATGTTGAAACAAGGCATATCAATACTAAAAAGCATCAGCCACAGGATGTCACCAATAACAACAATAACAATAGTACATCAGCCTCTACTACTAATACATCTATATTACCAACAACAGAAGAAGAAGACAGTAAACGAATGTCATTTGGTAGTGCAATTAAAGCAGCTAACAAGATTAGCAGCAGTAGAGAGAATAGTAAAGATGACAATATCGATGAGGCTGTAAAACAATCTCAGTCTCAGTCTATACCACAAGCTGAACAGTCCAACACAGCCACAGCATATACAAAGAAAGACAGTTCATCATCATCCGAACAACGTCTATCCTCCACAACCCAAGCTCTCGACACACAACTCGACTTATCTATTGAAAACTTGCAATTGCAATCATCACTACACGATATACAAACAAAGTATAAACAGTTGGAATTGCAATTAAAAGAAACGAAAAAGGATGATAAGGGTATAACAACAACTACTCAAAATCAAACTCAAACTCAAAACTTAGTATACACACGAAAAAGTAGTGATGCCATGTCAAGTATAGGCGGATCAAGTGGATGGAAGAACGCTGTATCAACAAAAACAGGAAGAGAAGAGGGGCAACAATTGCAACGAGAGACTAGTGGTATATCAGTGGATGTAGAAAGTTTTGTTACACATGATGAATTGATGGAGGAGAATGTACGATTGACACAGTTGATATTAGATGTGAGTATCTTTTATATGTATGTGTTTTTTATTGTTTATGTTTTATGTGTGTTGTTTTAGTATATGTTTGGATGTTGCGTGGGTTAAATGTGCACATCTTATGTACAAGATGGGCAGTAAAGGATGTGGCGGTCATACTTCGTATGTGGATTGTACATGTATACAATCATACTAAGTAACATCATCTCCATCCTCTCTATCTATACCCACAATATATAACAGATTGGTCAATTAGAAGAGCTGGGAAAGTTACGACGAAGTGGAGGAGAGGATAATATAACTCAACAACAGCCAAGTAGTGATAAGGTCAAGGCTACGATACAGCAGTTACAGAGGGAGTTGGCAAGGGTAAACAAGAATAGTACATATACGATGGCGGATAGTAGTGAGAAAGATGACACCATACAAAGATTGGAGAAGAAGTTAGCAGAGGTAGAGTTTGAATTAAAAGATACAACTGAACTTAAGAATGCCGAGATTGAAGTTCTACGGAAGCAACTTAACAGAGCCGAACATAGGGTACAAAACGAACGTGAGCAAATAGCACACGTCAAAGATAAAGAGCCTAGTAGTTGGAGTAAGGAGAGGGAGGGATTACGAGATGAGATACGACGTCTTAATGTTGAACTATCCAATCTCAAGGGTGAATTACTAAGGGCAAATAGTGCAGATGAGGAAGAGCTAGCTGATTTAGCAAAGTACAACCAAGTCAACAACAGCGGTACTGTCTCACCAAGGAAAGAGGATCAATTAGACAGTACCGATGTTACTTCACTCCAATCTATAATTGAAATGATGCGTCAAACAATTGAACAGAATACACGTGAGAAGAAGGTACTTGAGGAACGTCTCGAAGAGGAACAAACACGTTCTCAAATGGAATTACAGGCATTCGCTCGAACGTTGGACGGAGTCGATGACTTACGCCAATCAGCAGAAAGTATGAGCCGTGAGATACGACGTATTAAAGTCAAGGGATATCGACCTACACGATCTGACTTATTTGGTAATTCCAATACACTCGAGGGAGGAGGATCCAACTTTGGTGAATTAACAGCGGCAGTAGAGGCAAGTGATAATATGGAAGCGGCCATAAGATTGATCGAGAATCAAAATGATAAGATGGAAGAACGGAGAAGGATGAACCTAGTAGTGGCGTCGTCGTCGGTAGAGGATAAGAAGAAGGAGAAGAGTAAGAAGCATTATCCTGGTGGTCTTAGTCCAATTAGGGATGACGATGGTGATGGGTTCTTATCGTTTTGGAATCGAGGTGATGAGAAGAATGAGGATGATATAGCAGCAGCCAAGAAGGAGAAGAAACGAAAGTCCAAGAAGAAGAAGAAACATACCGGCGGTGGTAGTGTGTTAACGTCCTTCTTTTAGAGGGGAGCGGGGGATATTATAGTGTATAGTTATACTTATAATAGTTCATATGTTACATCGTAGATTACTCGTTTAAGTCACAATAACCTACTTCTGATTCATCCATTCCGCCATAACGTGTGTCGGGTAGCGAGCATAGGCCATAGATATTGCAAAATAACATCCTTAACAGGTTCAGGTACTCCCACACGACACGCCTCACGATTAGCATCATCTGTTTGACTTATTTTTGCCTTCCATAATGCCAATTCGAATAGTGTTGTGGCCGCCTTCATTTCAGGATAGCTTATATGGGCTATAATGCTATCGACTCTATCTTGTAATAAAGTCCATATGCTGCATTGAGATCTAGATTCCGTCGTCATCATACTCGTGGCTGCTTCAGCCGAGAGGGATATCTCACTACCTCTCCTCTGTACCCCATTTATGTTATCAATCTTGTTTCTAATCTCTGCCCAGCGTCTATCTTGCATGATAGCTTCTAAGCGCATTGAAAGATGTGGGAAAACGAACCTTTGTAATGATGTATGATGAAATACAGTGTTTCTTATCTCTTGTGCTTCCTCACTCAAGCCCACCTCTCTCAACGACCGACAACCTTGAAATGCACTCCCCCCAATGACTTTAATATGGGGCAATGTAATGTTTGGTAATGATACACATTGATAAAACGCTCTATCCCCTATACTCTTAATCTTCCCATTTAATACTATATCCCGCAAGCTAGTACAACTACTAAATGCATAATCACTTATCTCGGTAATCGAGGATGGAATTGTTATGCTTTGTAATGAACTGCATCTCTCAAATGCACCTCCTCCCATCTTCTGTAACTCGTCACTAAGAACTACCTTTCTCAAAACACTACAATCATAAAATGAAGAATTGCCGATATCAGTTAGAGTTGAGGGTAGTGTAATACTTTCTAATGCCTTGCATTCTTTAAATGCCTCCCTTCCAATCTTTTTAAGGCCTTCGTTTAGTACTACTTGTCTCAGTTTAATGCAAAGATTAAATGTACAATCATCAATCTTGACGATGGTAGAAGGAACTGTAATATTAGATATCGATTCACAGCCGCTAAACGCACCCTTCATTATCTTCATGAGACCATCATTCAATACTAAGTCATTCAAATGTACATTATCTTGAAATGCACAAGCACCGATTTCAACTAGAGATGATGGACAACTAATACTTTCTATGTTGCACTGATAAAAGGAGTTTCGTCCTATCTTCTGTAATCCCTCGTTGAGTGTTATCCTCGTCAAGTTTCTACAATACCGAAAGGCACAACTGTCAATCTTGGTAACAGTAGATGGGAATGTAATACTTTGCAATGAATGGCATTCATCAAACGCCATTCCTCCAATCTTCTTCAATCCCTCATTCAGTGATACATTTTCAACTTATTGCAATTCTGAAACGCCTTCTCATCAATCACAATAACACTAAGATGAAACCGTACACTAACTACATCTTTTGGTACAATCTGTCCATTCCCCGTATACTCAAACTCTATATCCGCAGACGCCTCATTTGCGTCAATCTTACGCTTCTTTTCTCCACTGCTCATACTATACTATTGATGTGAATAGTTTGATGCTTGATATATTACTCCTCTTATGTCCTCAAAGCATAAACAAGCCTAATAGTGCTGAAACTGATATTCTTATTGATAATAAATTTACGCCTCAGTCCAGTAGTGTATACATGTCAATCCTCCAACCCATATTTATACTGCAATCGATAGCACATAGTCGGTCGTCTCTATCTCGCTCAGAGCGTTGAATGAGTGACTGCTCATACTGACACTGATGGTCGTTAACTCGCCATTTTTAGATTCATCTCCCCGACTACTATTGGATTTGGATTATTGCAGCTTGGTCTCTTACAACATCTCGAAGATATCATTATAAACATAATATTGCAAACTTATCTCTTCTTATCGGCCTTAAAATACCATACTCTAAAACTAACTGTTTTACCGAGCAAAATAAGAAGAGGTGCACAAAACAAAATATACATAACGTGAAATACACACATCGCCACAACATCTATACTACACAGTTGATGCATCATACAACTATTGCATGATCAGAAGTATTATAGTCGATAGTCAATACATTAGACCGTTAGATTAACAGCGTAAACTTTTTATCCTGTTCTATTTATTGTGCACGAACAAAACCTCGAACAATACACACATCACATATCATACACACACATCATTCTACTTATGAGTGGTACAGAAGAGATGACTCGTGATACAACAGAAGTGACGTATGGCACAGTGATTGATGGGTACAAAGGCCATGGATTCATTCCTAGGGATGTAACGCATGTAAGGTTTCATCCCAGTGTCACGAAGATTAGAAACGGTGCGTTTGAAGAGCGTACTGAGTTGAGAGAGGTGAACTAAACGACGATCTTAGAGAGATTGGAGATGGGGCATTTTATGGCTGTTCATCACTGCAGAGTATCAATATACCCTCTACAATTACCAAGATTGGCTATAATACATTTAGTGGATGTCATAGTCTGAATGTGGTAGTGTTAAATGAGGGCCTAACGGAGATAGTAGATTGCGCATTTCAATATTGCAAAGCGCATTGCAAAGTTTAACATTCCCTTCTAGTGTTACCAAGATTGGTTCTTTTGCATTTGATAATTGTACAAATTTACGGGAGGTAGTGTTAAACGAGGGGGTTAAGACGATTAAACAGCAAGCATTCAAATATTGTTCTTCGTTACGAAGTATTACTATTCCCTCTACTATTACCGAGATTGAAGAGAAGGCATTTAAGGACTGTGCAAAGTTGCAAGAGGTAGTGTTTAATGAGGGTTTGACGAGTATAGGAAATCGGGTCTTTATGGATTGTCCTTCATTGCAAAGTATTTCAATTCCTTCTACAGTTATCGAGATAGGAGAATGCACGTTTTGGGGCTGCACTGAACTGAAGGAAGTTGTGCTTAATGAAGGATTAAAGACGATTCATACGAGGTCATTCTGTGAATGTACATCATTTCAAAGTATTAGAATTCCCTCTACTGTCACCGAGATTGATAAACTTGCATTTGGTAGGTGTATAAATTTACGGGATGTGGTGTTGAATAATGGGATCAAGAGGATTGGTCAAGAGGCTTTTGCAAATTGCACTTCATTACAAAGTATTACAATCCCATCTACAGTTACAGAGATTAGTATGGCTGCTTTTATCGATTGCAACAGTTTAAGAGAGATAGTACTCAGTGATGGATTAAATAAGATTGCAAGCGTTACATTTAGAAATTGTGTATCATTACAAAGTATAACAATCCCATCGGCTGTGGATGAGATTGGATCAAAAGCATTTCTAGATTGTAGTAGCTTGGGGGAGGTTGTTCTTCATAACGAAAGAGTACAAATTGGAGATACAGCATTTACTAATTGCTCATCATTGGAGAGGTTTAGTTTCCCTAGCATTTCATCCCGTTTAGATAATATCATTCAGGCTGGACAAAGAGGTATAGAGGCCAAGATAGATAATATTCCGGCAGTAGAATGGAGAAGTGGAGAGCTTTCTGTCCCTGTCGTGCGTCGAAGAATAGTAAATCAATTCGCAGGGACGAATCAATGGGCAGGGACGGATGACATAGCAGACGTAGATAAAGAAAAGCTGATCAGAGTTGAGGGATTGATATCATACTATGAAATGAAAGAGGCAACAACCTTGTTTGAATTGGCAATGTGGAAGGCAAAGATAGACCAAGCAGAAGAAGTCAGTGATCATATCAACAGAGATACAAGCCGAACTGAAGTGCCTGGGCCTGTTAAAGATGCTATCATGCAATACCTAAACTGAATCTATAACACATCATAACTATACTCTGATACCCATGTATTTATTTGCCTTTATACTTATAACAAAACGAGCATATCTTATGTCTTGTTTTTCTTCTTATTGTAATTCTAGTGTTGGCATACCTATCATGAGTTAGTGGCCTACTTTCAAAACTAGATTAGACCTATGTCTACAGTGATCCTTCATCTAGCCAAGCAACTAACTCATCAACTACTTTTTCCAATTGTTCGTATCCCAATTTTTGTCTGACAGCCTTGGCATTACTGCTACTAGCGTCCTCTTCTTCCGTATCCCTGCCATCGCTATCGCTACTTCCACTTCCGCCAAAGACACTACCAAATGTCTCCTCTAATGCCTCACCCCAACTTTCACCACCACTCGGTCCCAACAATGGCGTTAAATGATTACCATCCAATACCTTCCGTTCTAAATTAATAGTAATCATTGGACGTTTCATCTTCATTACACTCTCAGCCTCTTTTAGGTAGCCTTCTAATATTTCTGAATCATCTAAATTATCATTTGTAAATTGTAATAAGAGTGTACGTCTACATCTATAAGCACGTCGTGCAGCCGATGACATGGCATCCGGCGTGGGTACAAAGTCACGTGCCCCGCCTTCTACCTCATCTATTAGCTTTGGTATCTGCTGTGTAATGTCTAATGATGATGTTAATAATGATGGTATACCCGTCGTATTTAGTGTTTTGTATGTTGGTTCGGTTATTATACTTGTTAATGACTCGCGTAATGGTTGTGGTATAGTAACGAGTGATGGTGTTATTAATGTTTCTTTAAGGCTTGTGGGTATAAATGGTGTTGGTGTAGATCGGAGCAGATTTAGTAATGCATCATCTGATGGTACCTTGCCTGTGTTATGTGGTATTGTTATCGAGGCGGAGAGTCGATCAATTATGTGTATGATATGCAGTATTGAGGTGAGATATAAACATATGAACATATAAATCACACCCGACATATAAACACAACAACAACAACACAAACATATAAACGTACCATTGACCTGCATCCTAGCAACATTAATCATAGCCTTGATAAATTCACTCCCATTCTTATCAACATCACTAAACAACGGTACTATCAACTCTTCAAAGAATGGCACGGCCTCACCAACGCCTCGATTATTGTATGAGATTAATGCATTAGCCGCTCGGGGTGTATCCGGAAAGAGTGATGTTATTAACATGTGTAGTAGTGAACCACAAGAATGTCCTACTCCTACTACTGGTACTGCTCCGTATTCTTGGAGTTGTTGTTGTGTGAGAAGGAGTTTGTATGATAAGAAGAGGCATATTAGAGTTGACAAAACATAAAATACACACACTATAAAATCAAACTCTATTCGCAAAATCTATATACAAAATCAAACTTAACAGCTATCATATAACGTACCTCTAGCCAAATCCGGAGCAACCTTCTCAAACTTATCAATAATCTCATCACAAGATACTAAATGATCAAAACTTAATTGATACGGTGTAGCAACTACTAAATATCCTTTACTACTAAGACGTTCTAATAAATATCGATATGTTAATTGTGGTGCGGCACCTAATAATGCTCCTCCTAGGAAATGTATTAATGCACGTGGTTTTTTGGTAGTAGGGGGTCTGAGTATATAATTGCCGTGTAGTGATTCCCATCTTCCTTCTATATACTTTGGTATAACATTGTCTTCTATGTTGTCGATTGTTGAGGGAGTTATTGGCTGTTCGTCAGCTGATACCTCCTCGGCATTATTGCTATCTATCTCATCTTCTAATCGTTTCTCCTTTTCCATCCATTGTGATGCTGCCGATTCTACTATTGGATCTACCGACGTTGTTGCTGCTGATTCATACAGTAGTATTATACTGCTTTGAGTTTGTTGTACACACCTTCTACTTTTGATGGACGATTGAGATGTTAATTGAAATGAGTTGACTGTTCGTATCGTCGATGATATAATGCAAGCTATTGCAATTAACGCCACAGTTGTCCAATGCATTGTTCTTGGTATGTTATTCATTATATTAATATTCTTTTCTATTGAATATTGAGTACGATACTGTATTTGTGTGTGAGTCACTCATAAAAATCTTTCAAAAAGGATACCTCCACCGCAAGGTATCCTTCTTTCTCCAGTCTCTGATCGAGTGGAGATTGATCACCATATCATGGCATGTGTAGAGATGCGAAGAGATATGGTGGTACAATGATATAGATCCACTTTGAGAGTACCTTTCGTTAGGTTGAGCTGGCGTAGACACACAAGAAACAGCAGAAGATACTATTACATATCCACTGCAAAAAATGCACATCTTGTGCACTTTTACTTTTATGAGGACTTATCATAGTTGGTACAATATATATATGCATGTTTATACATTAGATAAACTATGTACACTCATATATTATCGTAGATATTGCAATATTGTATCCTTTACCGGGCCAGGCACTTCAATTCGATATGCATCTCGACTGGCGAGCTCAACCACATCATCTACTTGATCAATCTTTGCCTTCCACAATGCCAATTCAAATAGTGATGTAGCCTCCTTCAATTCGTAATATGATATAAGTTTATATATCTTGGTAAAACTTTGTTTCACTATCTTCCAATCAACCCTGTTTCCTCTATCTCTAGTCGAGATGCATATCGAATTGAAGT
>Ga0214477_100006_pt1 | contig 138535 bp, 99 predicted proteins | sample M1_20Mar14CPVII9_FD_165058 | JGI IMG/M metagenome (GOLD analysis project Ga0214477, IMG submission 165058) | Marine eukaryotic communities from Monterey Bay, California, United States - M1_20Mar14CPVII9sort6BwellC16 | ecosystem: Environmental > Aquatic > Marine > Unclassified | place: USA...
ACCATCTCGTCTGTATAAGCTTCATACATTCGTCGTTGCTTACTTGATAGATCTGTAAACACCACGAGTTCCTTCTTAGTTGGCATCGTGTCCTCGAAAGTTGTCTTCTTTAGTCGTTGGAGAAAGTACGGCTCAAGCACTTGTTTCAGTTTTGCATTCATCTCTGCACTCTTCTTAATCGTCCATGGAGATGCATTACGCTGCCTACCTTCTTCGATAGGATCTCCATACTTGTTGAGGAAAGTTTTGATTGATCCAAGAAGCTTAGAAGATGTGGCAAAGTCAAACAAGGCATGTAACTCTTTCATATTGTTCTGAATTGGTGTACCCGTCAACAGCAATCTCCGCGTCTGTGGCGAACGTGACAAGATCTTAACATCCATATGCGTCTTGGTTTTGCTATTCTTGATCAAATGTCCTTCGTCCTGAAAGATGCGCGTTGTGCAATATATAGAGAAGGAGAGAATGATGGCAACTTGTGTTAGTGCATATGTACGGCTTGCAAAGTCAATCAAATGAAGATACGTGAAGGCAAAATGATACACTCAAATCATAGACAATAAATATTGAACACACGAAATCATATGACAAAACAATACTAACCAGTACAACGTATTGCCAATGGTTATCTTCATATGTCTTGGCAATGTTAGTCAAATCAGTAATGTGACTTGAGATAAGTCCGTATGTTGTAACGACTAAAGAAGACAACTTTCGAGGACACGATGCCAACTAAGAAGGAACTCGTGGTGTTTACAGATCTATCAAGTAAGCAACGACGAATGTATGAAGCTTATACAGACGAGATGGTGTTTGATGCAGAAATGTCATCACCATTAGCTGCCGTGTCTCATCTGAAGATGTTGTGCGGCCATCCATTACTTGTTAAGGCAGCTTCATCAAAGTACAAAGAAGTTGATGTAGATTTGTTAGTGAGGGATAGTGCCAAGTTACAAGTTCTTATTGAGCTTATTCAACGCTTGAAACGTTCTGGCCATAAAGCACTGATCTTCTCCCAAAGCACGAAGATGCTAGATATCATTGAACGAGTCCTTGATTCCATTACATACCTGCGTATTGATGGCTCATCTGCCGAAAAGGACCGGCAACGGTGTGTGGATAGCTTTAATGATCCTGAATGTGGTATAGATGTTATGATTCTTTCAACTAAAGCTGCCGGCGTGGGTTTGACGTTGACGGGGGCGGACAGAGCTATCATCTACGATCCAAGCTGGAATGTAAGTAGGATCTTCTTTTTGTGATGATTATCAATAACTCACACTCATTTCTTATCATCCCTTATAGCCTGCGGATGATGCACAAGCAGTAGACAGATGTTATAGAATTGGTCAAACCAAGCCTGTCACTGTTTATCGATTCATTGCTGCCGGTACTGTTGAAGAGAAGATGTATGAAAAACAAGTACACAAAGACGGCATCAAACGTGTGCTATTGTCGAGTGATACCTCGACCGCAAGGTACTTCGATAACAGTGAACTCAAGGATCTGTTCAAGCTAGCACCCCAAGGAACTTGTGCTACTCTTGAGAAGTTCAATCATAAATCAGATAACAAGGTCAAGTCTAGCTTTCTTACAAAGAATCCATCTGTCGTTGGCGTTGCTTCACATGATGCTTTATATGCAGCAGCTGGTTCTGTGGATCAATCAGTAGATGTCGACCTTACCTCATCAAGCAAACGGCCATCTTCGGAGGCTCTTCCCTTTTCAAAGGCGCCTTATCAAAAGGACACAGGTATACACAAGTCAGTCTCAAGTGAGATTGAAGACTTGACAGCTGACACACCTTTGAAGCCACTTGGAGGGTTGAATAAGACAAGGCAACGGATCGAAGATGCCAAGAAAGAACGAGCACAAGCAAATACCGCCTTGTCCAAGACAAACAAGAGCTCTGTAGAAAGTATTTTACAAAAAGTGGATGAGCTGATAGAGAATGAACATCACGGTGAAGCAATGTCCGAGCTGCTGGACATTGTTGAAAACAAGATGGACACAATAGGAGGGGATGAAAAGCTAGAGCTACACAAGAAGGTGTCTTCTATTGCATGTCTTTTGGGATGGTTATGATTCTAGAGGCATGTAGTACAAGCTCTAAGGAGAAGACTTAAAGATAAAAGTGATAGACAAAGATCAATCAGACTTTCGTTACTTTTTACCCTATTCTATTGTACATGTTGAGTATGCCCAATTCGTCATACTCGTGGTTACTCGTCAGCCATATCATCAAGGCCGATAACGATCATCATAGCCAAGGCCTTGTCATCACAATCTTCATCGATATCAATAAAGTACGCATCCTTGATGGTTAAGCGCTTCTTGTGTACTTTAAAAATGGTCTTGGCTCCCTCCTTGACTGTATAGTTGTGATGCAAGATGCTACCATATACTTGCCAGTCACGATCACCACGAACTTTGATTACATAATTATCACGAACTACTCCAACCATGCGTTTCTTAATCTTGGCAATCTCCTTACCACTACGATTTTCAATCTTCATAGTATCACGCACACGCATCTTACGTTCTTGTACCTGATAGAGTACCTCACCATGCTTTGATTTGCGAATGTTGAAAGTCTCACGAAGACGAAGTACTTTGTTGTCAACATAGAACTTGGTCTCTCCGGTACGACCTCCACGACGGTGTGATGCCTCCTTAATTTCAAAGTCTTTCCCGAGGGTAAGTAACTTCTCACGCATTACATATGTGTTGCCACCTCCGCCACTACTGCCATGACTTGAGTGGCTACCCTTGGATGAGCACGAAGATGAGTAGGACGAGTTGCAACTACTCTTGTGACTAGAGTGAGACTTGCAACTACCCTTGGAACTCTTTGATGAACATGAAGATGATACAGATGATCCACCACGACGTTTGTTACGGCGGTCCTGACGGTTCTCTTGGCGTGCTTGGCGGCGTTCGGCAAATCGAGTCATTTTGATGTTATGTGTTATTGTTGTTGATTAGTAAGTTGTATTGATGTGTTTGTGTTTCAAGCTGGATGCTTTTGGTTTTTATGAGATGAGTATTAAAATATAACTCATTGGCAAAACAGGATTGTATCTAATCCTGATATAAACAAGTCGTAATATATAATCAGGAATGGCTATCCATGGATATAGATTGACGATGAGAATGTATATTTAGAGATATCGACCTGAGTACCGAATACAAAGACTGACTTTCTCGAAAGATCCAAGAACGGCACTCCTCTGTCGTAAACAGAAGATAGGTATCTCACATTTCCTCCCCGTTTTTCTATGATCTATGATTAGAAAGATGGGATTGGTATATGTTTAGACCAATGGTTGGTTGATAATTCATCTCATAAAATGCAAAAGCATATCCCGAGCAATCCAAAATCAAAGCAGAACACAGTCAAATCTTACTCACTTCTTTCACTTTTCATATACCATACACTAAATCATCATGGGTCTTTTAGCCAATGCCAAGGAACGTCGTCAAGAACGTCGTACAAACAGGAAGGAACGTCGTCAAGGCCGTCATAGTAACCGTGAGAATCGTAGGGATAGCCGTCGTGGAAGTTTCTGTTCATGTGGAAGTGAATCTTCTTTCTCGTCGTCGTGCTCTTCCAAGGGTAGTCACAAGAGCCATGGCAGTCACCATAGCCACAAGCACAGCCATAAGCATTCTCACAAGCATTCTCATAAGCACTCTTATAAGCCTTAGAAGTGAATCGGAGAACCATAACAGGAAGCATTGAGGAAAATATTCCCGAGGATACTATAGGATACCGATGAAAATGGACGACTTGTACTTGTAAAGTATTGTACTCGTAAAGTAAAACTCATACCCCCAGCTCAATACACCTTCTTAGTTTCCTCCTGTAGGTCTCTCTTTCTTACTTTTTAGAGGTCAATAAAGTCCATTCGAGTTATCAAAAGTTGCAATAACATCTGAGTATTGTTCGATGATTGATGCAACCTTCTCGTGATCACCTTTTCCAAAGCCATAGGAGAACCCAAATACATGAGCATGCTTGACTTCTTCGTTATCAATGTAGTCTATCCTTCCACCACCCATTACTTGTGTCAAGTATCCCAATGTATGGAGTTGATGTAACACTTCCTCTGCAACATTTGCATGATAAGGTCCACCACATTCTTCAGGAGAAGCACTTCTAACGAAGCAACTTTCACTATCACCTTCTGCTAATGTTGCTCTAATAACGACATACTTATGGCTACCTGGTGAAAGTACAACTCTTGGAGGTAGATCATGTGTGACAGCGGGATCATTGGACGAGAGATCAACATCCTCCATAGTAGCTGCTTGTTTCAGAAGCAGTGCCTTATCGTCCAAGGAAGAGGTAGCATCTGACGATGATACATCCGCAGACTCGATATCAAACTTGATAATGAAAGGTGACCAAAAGGCATGGTCAAGTCTAAACGAATTCCATCTTTCTGATCGTCTAGACTTCTTCTGCTTTTCATAATGTGAAGAGTCTTCATCGTGATTAGGATCCAAGAATTCAAGAGAACAACATTGAAGAGCCAGTCTTTCTGAATCAAGGAATGACTCTACTCGTCCTTTGCATCGTTCCTTATACAACTCGGACGTATTGGGTATTGCTCCATCATACTGTACATCTCCAACAAGAGGAAATCCTGTGGCTGCAAGTTGGCCCCTGATCTGATGCGTGCGGCCCGTGAGCAGCTCAATCTCAAGTTCAGCGATTCCTACACATTCGTCTGGCTTGCCATATTCACCCCATAGAGATTTTGCAAGGGTATCAGAAGGCTCATTCCCTACTACTGTACAGACTGTAGTAACGTTGGTTATTCTAAGCAAACATTCAGCCCATGCATCAACATTATCAACATCATCAGGAACTGATTCAACAAATCGTTTTGGGGCTCTAATCGATGGTTCGAGATAGTGCTTCATAATCTCATTAGTATACCCTTTTAACCGATTGACCTCACTGACCATTGATGTAGATGCCTGTGGTGAGATACAAACCAAGCATTTGTATGTCTTGTGTACTCCACAGTTGGATGAGTATTGTGTAGTCGATCCACCGAGCTTTAGTTGTCCATTTGTCTTTGTTCTTAGTAGCTTTGCAAAGTATGCCGCAAATGTCTTCTTTGTCCCAACTACAAGTAGTCCCGATGTATTCTGATCGAGTCTCTGAGGAGTTGCAACGTATACTAAAGGTTCAATCTTTTGTTTCCGTTGTTTACTCCTTCGTCTTCTTTTATAGGTGTGATTACCCACTGTTACCATCTCGTCCTCATCATCTTCGAAGATCTCCTTATTCATTCCATCGGTTAGAAGAGATTCTCTTCTTTCAAGCCATAGCATTCTACCAATACTACTAGCTACATTCTCCAAGACATTATCAACTCGAGCGTGTACAGGTATATTACATGGTTTATTGATAATGATGTACCCAGCCTCGTCATCTCTTGCAACTACAACTCCAGGCTTACCACTTGTATCGTTAAGTATACCATCGGTAGTACCCCAATCATATAAGTTTGTATCAACAAAACGACGTGGGTCAAAGTGTATTCTCAAGTACTCTCCAGATTTGATTGTCTTGTTCCAATCACCAATGTTTAATCGAGTTGGTTTTACACCACATTTTGGATCAAATCGATCAATGGTTGTTGATTTGGTAGAAGAAGAGAGTGGAAGGTACCACACTGATCCTAGGGCTAGTAGTTGTGCTGCATTCAAGTTTGTTCTTGTATTGTTGTGACTGTCTTGTGGAAAGAGTGCTGGATCGTGACGATATGCTGGATCTAATACCTTTAATGAGGTTGATACTTCTTCTCCTTCATTGTATTCTGCTTGTATCCTTTGCTGATCTAATTGGCTAATTTGATCAGTACTACTTGATGTAGAATGTGCATCTTTTGCTATGAGTTGATGTGGTTTCCTATCTTTCTCAGCTTTCAATACCCATTGTATTATCTCACCACAAGTTGTAGTTGTTGATTTACTACTCTTGGCAGATGATATTGTATCATCATGTTCTTCTATATTATCAGTAATTTTTGGCACTATAACATGTGCAACATGATGTTCAAATTTTATATACTCTTCTTGTGGAGATATAGAAGAATTAGTAGTAGATTCAGACCACCATTTTGGAAATGTAGACGATGATGTAGATATGGATGATGCTGATGTGTAGTAATTGTTGTCAGATGATTGCATTGATGCTAATGATATCACTGAAGATCGAACGGAATGAGAACATATTCTACTAAAGAAGGCTGACCTTCTATTGCAACTTGCAAATGCATAATGCAATGGTCTATTCTTTATGGATAATACCCTCTTTGATATTGTAGTCATCATAATATTGTGTGATGGATTGTGCAATGTAGTATGTGAGATGTAGGATTGATGTGTGTAAGATACAGTCAATGTACAAACCTGCAATAACCACAAGATAAATATGATCTTATTCTTCTCCCTCAACTGATGTACCATCATCAACTCAAGACGCTCTATTAATATGCAAGGGTAAGGTGCAACCTTTGCAAACACGACACAAATTAATCATTAACTCATTTTGGGGATTACGATTTTCCGTATCGAGATTATAGGCCGTACTTGATACGGAGCTCAGTTTCAACGAGGGGTAAGGGTTTAGATTGCACTACTACTCCCTGTTCAGATTGAATACTACAGTGCTAATGTAATATGACTAGACCAGTCTATTAATATTGTATTTAGCCTTGGGATGTGAAACAACTTAGCCTATAGTTCAAAATAAGTCTCCGGTATCCTAAACTTCTTCATACTACACACATCCTCTATCCTAATTCTACTCATCCATCTCAGCGTCAGCTTCGAGCAGTTGCAACAATTTAGGTGATATTTGATCCATTTCAACCATACTACTCCTTCGTCGGGCCTCCGCTGATGCTCGTCTCATAAGAACATTACGCATCCATTTCCTAGCCATCTTTTGAACCATCGGAGGCAATGTCGTCGTGTCGTTATCATCCGTGCCAATATTCTTCAGTGCAGCCCGATCCATTTTACCTGTTGGATTCAATGGCATTGCATCTAGGAAGGTAATCTTTTCAGGTGCCTTGTATCCAATTTGTTGCTGAGCATGTTTAATGAGTTCTCTTTCACTAACTTCCTTGCCATCTTTTAATGTAATAAAGGCATGAACAATCTCGCCATGAACGATATCAGGAACTCCGACAACTGCAGCAGCATCCACAGCTTCATGTCCCATTAACACATCTTCCACCTCTAATGGACTTATATTACTTCCATCATGAACGATGATCTGTTTCTGACGACCTGCAAACCAAACGTAACCGTCGGCATCGGCATGTACAACATCTCCAGTATCCATCCAATCATCATCAAAAGTATCAGATGTTGCTTTAGGATTGTCCCAATATCCAGTCATCACAAGGGGGCCTTTAATCCACATTCTGCCGTCCTCACCTAGTGGTACTTCTTCCTTTGTGGCAACATCTCTATGTAGAGAGAGGGGCGATGAGTGTTAGTTTTTTGTTCATATGATATGAACAAAGAAGCACTAAATAAAGTTGCTTACTTACCTGACTGATATGGATATCCCTGGAGCTGGCCTACCAATAGAACCTCGCTTCTCCTCAGGTTCGTTCTCCCCGTGAATAGTAATGGGGGCGGCCTCAGACATTCCCATGATTTCACTGATAAACAATCCACTTTTCTGATTGAATTCTTTCTGTAGTAGACTTGCAACTTTATCTCCGCCACTTTGCATGAGCCGTACAGATTCAAAGTCTTCTCGTTTTGTCCTTTCATCCCGAACCAGTATAAGCATAAAAGACGGTAGAAAGAAGCAGATTGTTGGTCGAGCCGTTCTTAAAAGAGGTAATACTACATCTGCTGTACCATTAGCGGCCACTACTACTTGACCACCAACAGCCAGTGATGATAACGAGTAAAGAAACCCAGCTGCATGAGAGCAGGATGATGCAGGCATTACAACATCTTCTTTTGTAATGTTGAGAGCTTGAATCATTGATGCTAAGCAATATCCATATGTGGTGTATGTATGAGTAACTCCCTTTGGCTTTCCGGTACTTCCAGAAGTAAAGAAGATGACAGACGAAGCATCTCCTTCTGCTTCGGGATGACGTAAAGTTGTAATATCAACACTACCTTCCTCTTCCACTTTCATTAAACTTTCAAAAGTAGACAAGTAATTTAATGTTCCACCTCCACCTAATGAAACAATCCCCAAGGTTGGCTGTACATTTAGCTGCTTCAAATCCTCCTCCCTATCAACAACTGATACAAGTATTGAAGACCCACTTAATTGTAATGCATGATCAATTTCCGGTGGTTTATATCTGAAATTCATCGGTACTAAAACTAATCCTACTTTGAAACAGGCAATGTAGTGTACAAATAGTTCAACACAATTTGGTAATAAACTTGCTATACGATCACCTACCTTGGCACCTAATTTGATGTATGAATGGGCAACATTATCACTAACTTCATTCAATTTCTTAAATGTCCATATCTGTTGTTCATCTGATGTGAAGAGGGCAATATCATTCGGCTTTGATTGTAATCCAACATTCAATATGTTTTGCAATTCAATTTTAGATGTTGTAAGAGTTGGCCCACTAACCACATTCTTGGTATTGTTGTCCTTTGTCATCTCTTTTGATTATGTTAGGATTTGTATAGAGGAAAGATATAATTGCATACGATGTCACTATTCTTATGTACAGATGAAAGATTGCAATGAAGTGTACCTTGGTGTTTTGCAAAGAATATTGATATATGATTATGTTAGGATAGGAAAGATTATGCTCCCGTCTCTCTGATAATGTGTGTAGTATTGCAAAGATTTATGCTCCCGCGTTGAGATGTCGTTTACCTTGATGTGTGTTTTTTGGTGATAATCGTTTAATTGCAAAAGATTATATCGTAATTAGACCAATGTAATAAGGTGTATATGAGCGTTGTGAGATGTTGACTACTCCTCTTCAATAGTCAATCAATAGTAGGCCTTCGCCATCTTTCAATTTTAAAGATTATAATAATCGTATTCCGTGCGCTATTGGTAATTTTAATGCGTATCCTAAAGATACGATTTTTAATCCACCAAACATACTCAAACATAAGTAACAGCATGCAACAAGGAGGCTGTCAATAATATCTAAGAGGCGTCGTATATCCCCAGTGAAGTATATAGATCTACTATATTTAACGCTCGTTTGGCAGTACTCGAGTTAGTTGACCGCAGACGATTTTAATATAAAGTACAGGGTATCCTTCACTTCAAATAACTCCATCAACACTCATTAAACATCGCTCGGTACATCCTCTAGTTCTAGAGAGATAATACTCAGAGTACCATATCTTCCACATAGTTGTGCAATTGCAATAATATAATATGGGTGGTAAAAAGAATAGGCACGGCCACAACAACAGTGGTAGATCATCACACAATAATAATAGACACAACAACAAAAATGATTCAACTTCTCGAAGCTCATCCAACAACAACACAACATCATATGAAGAAGACAATCAAGATTTAGACTTTTGTCAACGATTCTTCGGTGATCCATTATTCTCCAACTTTAACGTATCATTCCTCTTCCTATTTGCTACACTAATACCAATGTTAGTATGGATACCACACTTCCTATCGGAATATAAACGATTAAAGCACATTCAACAATTAGAAAGTGAACGTCAATATCGGCTAAAACAAGCACGAGGTGAAATATTAGTTGACAAATCCGAGGCCAAGAATTTATTAAAAAGTTTTGGTGTTGGTAGTGATGAGGCTGAAAAAATTGTTGCCCGTGGTAGTGGTACTTTTAAACCTAATAAGGATAAGGATATTGGATATAAGGAAGAGGATTATTTGAGTTTTAGAAACAAGGATGATATTAGAATATTATCAAATGATGAGTCGAATATTAAACAGAATACTAAATCGACATTATCACAATTTCCGGATGTACATCCATTGAATTCACATGTAGGCGGTGGATTCAACAAGGCTGCCCAAGCGACAGTGTTGCCAACACTTTGTTCTGACGGTGTTACTGTCGGTTATGACAACTGGTTCTTCCTGAGAGATGCAATTACCGAAGCAAATTCAATTGCAGTTGAAGAATTTGTACATTGGTCAGAATATCTAGCTCGGGAAGGAAAGAATGGGAAGAATAGTGCTGAGTCACCACCGGTATATCATCCACCAGAACCATTTGTTATATGTCCCGGCACGATATTGAATCAAAAGTCACCCTACAGGAGCTTATTAAGCCCATTCTCTTGGGCACATTACACTTGGTCAAATATAATGTACATTATTGAATATACGGGATTATTGCCATCAAGTAGTAGCACGCCAAAGTATAATATACCACCAAGAAAAAGAAGTCACAATAATAAGAAATTATCATCAATATTTATCAACGCAGAAGATATAGTTATTGAATGTGACATGTGCACGGTAGACTTACCCGGCACGCACTTCTCATTTGGCCCACATGCCAAAAATGTATTAGTCAAGGGTATAACATTCCGTGGTGCAACTACAAGTTCATTAACATTCCATCATCACGGTTCAGATGTTAGTTTTGAAGATTGTTACTGGTTATACAACTCTGGTGGATTAGTACCGAATCGTAATAATGTTGGCATGGGTAATGACGGTATGATGAGTACGTCGGGTGGTAGCACCACAAGTGCGGGAGCCGTGGCCGATCTGAATTCAACGTCATCGGTACGATTCTTCCGATGTGTTATTGATGATGTAAAGCAGAATCAAAAACGAACAACGACTGGTGCCGGGGTTGCAAATGTACCTGGTATGAATCCACCGGCGGGTCATAATGTGAATAATAATAATAATCAGGGTGCTGTTAGTTCTAGTTTGACAATTCGGAATTAATGATGGAGGAGTTGAGTGTATGGGGAAGGTGCACTTAATACATCTTAAGCTAACGTAACTTTAACTTCTATATACACGTCCAGCACATTCTAACAATACATCTATTTGAATTTGATAACTACCCGATCCCTCTCCCTAATACCCATCATACATCGCCCCCTCCCGGTATAATACCGCCATTCCCCGTCTCCTCCTCAAATCCCCATGATGGTGCACCTTATTTAATTTATGGTGCATCTTGTGTGCCCTTCCGATACTCACTCTCACAAATGTAACCTCAAATGACCACTCACAAGTTCAGAGCATGTTGGACATTTGTTGAAATTCCACCTACACGATGAACACATGACATGTCCACAAGGCTTCAATGCATACCTTTCATCCTTTGTTTCAAAACAAATGTTGCATTCAGTTGCCCTATCTCTCTCGTCGTCGGCTTGTTCTTTCTCCTCCCTTGCATTCTGTAACTCATCCTGCATGACCTCAACTAACTTCTTATTTTTACTAAAACCCTCTTTTAATGAATCAATCTCCCCGTCTTTCATTGCAATCTCGTCCTTAAGTTGGGCAATCTCCTCAACTTGCTCGGCATGCACCTTTCTCCTTTTATTGAAAGCCACCAATCGCTGTTCATCATCTACAGCTTTGCGTTTTGCAGCACTTACTTTTGACGGATAAGTATCATGTGGATCGGCATTAATATCATTATAATCGAATGAAACACCAGCGCCACCATTACCATTAATATCATTAAATAAACCAATTTTGACACCCTCGAGTTGTCGATGAAACCTAGCGATGATTTCGGCGTCTTGTATCGCATGTGAAGGAGTATGCGCCCCATGCGCCGCTACGATATTATTAGGGGATGTCCACGTACGTGCCATTATTATATTGTAATTACCTCAATTGTATTTCTATTGCAATAAAGTAATATAATAAGGTGCACCGTAAAATATTATGATGAGGGCACGAAGGCACATAGTTTTGGGCATGTAACATAAGTAACAATTCAAATCTCTTGCGGAGTGTAAGTAACTAGCGGATTTCCCGGTATCTTGTTACATGAGTAACTCAAATATATATCTCTGACGGAGAGAAATGTTACGACTCATCAATCCTGTACACATAACCTATTGGGAACAAAAATTGGGAACAAAAAAGTTCATTTACCTATGAGGGCTGAACCTCTGGGTCTCATATTATGCGGGCAGATAATACTTGTCTATTATACATTGTTTATTAGATTCTTTTATAGATTGTTTAATACATTTGTTAGTGTTTATCCGGTTAATACCTTAGTTAAATAAAATATATAATACATCTTCTATCCTATACACCTCTCTCGTACCATCCACATTCAACTGGTAACGCACACTTTTAACTTCCAACTCATCATACTTTCAACTTGATGCATAAGTGCGTCCCTTAATCTCAGCAATTTTAGCCCTATCAACTCCCCGGCATGTGATTTTATTAATGTCAAGGATATTGCAAGCAGCTTCGGCAACAAGAGTTATCTCATCAATCTTAGTTTGCAAAAAGTCCACATATAGTACCTGATTGTCCACATCTTCTTGCTTATCCTCTAAATCCTCCTCCGTACTCTTTAACTTAGCTTTTGTCTCCACTTGTTCTTGTTTGACCTTAACTAACTTCTTATCCTTCTCTTCCATAAGGATACTGGCGAGACTCTTCTTTGGGGCGGTACGTTGACGTTTACTTCCGGGTAATTCATCGTCATTTGTAAGATCTATGATATCACCAATTGCATCTTGCAACATTGCAACCTCTTCTTCCGTCAATTCCACAGCTCCAATTTGCCTCGACTTCTTGAGTGACTCTTTCAATAAAGCAATCTCTTTATCTTTTGCTGCAAGTTCTTCATCTTTTGATGTCTTTAACTCGGTAATCTCTTGCTTGAGCCTCTTCACTGTAACTTTCAACTGCCTAGCATTCTGAGCAGGATGTTCTGCAGCTTGATTTGGATGTTGTTCCCAAGCTTGATCTTCATGAACATTAGATGTGTTAGTAGTGTTTTGTCTTCTTGCGGCGGCGGCAGAACGTTTGTCACGTACCACAGATGCACGTTTCATCGCACTTAATTTCGACGGATAAGTATCGTGCGGGTCGTTATTGGTATCACCTGAAACTTCATCACACTTGGTTGGTAATGATGGTCGTTTCTTACTATTATTATCACCCTCTAATTTACCAGCCAATCGAGCCTGTTTCTTCTCGGAATTTTTACGTAATCTCTCGAAAGCCTTCATCATTCGATTCGCAAAATCAACAACAAATTTCTGACTCGAATCTTTATTGAATTCTATTGCATTACTAAATATTAATTTAGCATCTGTATAAAATTCTTCTTTGGTGCTGTAGATTGGTGGTGATGTTGATTCTAAGTTTGTTTTGAGGGTGCGTAAATCCATTGGTTTTTTAATAACTTGAGTGTATTGTGGGAATATGTTGGTATCGACAGGATCTAGGAAGAGGTAGTTGATGTTATTACGTTCCTTTGATGTTAGGCCGGTGTGTATTTCACGGCATATTGTTAAATCAGCTGGAGACATACTCATTTTGATATTATTGTAGTATTGTCTTTTCAGTTTTTACTGCAATGGAAAATATGGTATTTTCTAGCGCCACCGAGGCGAATGAAGTATGCGCAACGTCTTCCTAATGCAATAATGATATAAATGAAGGTCTGCCGTCCATTTATCCTCTGCTATCCCATACATGTAGCAACTATCGCCTCTGTTTTTTATTATCGACAGTCACAACTTGGCTTCTCAACCTTGGGTGTGACCTTTTAAGGGTCCTCAAAAGGGTTGTTATTGGTATCTTTGCCCTTTGCCCTGCCTACGGGGGTCTATTTATGATCTGTTTACGGAGCACAACGAGAGTAATATCGCCAAAATAATGAATGGGACGGGAGAATCATTTATGTTAGTCCTCGCTCCTCTCTTACTACGGCTTCTCTAGAGAGCGGCAACAAACCTACAGAAATACCTCACAAACAATAGACAATAACAATGAGTAACAATCTAGGCACAGGATCAGGCGGTATAGACGATGATTCGTCCAACGACAGTACACCATTACCCAACTTTAATGCATCCAATATTCAATTATCAACAGTCGCTCCCGCATTCGGTATACCATCCTCTTCACTACCCACAACTACAGCATCACAGCCAGATTATTTAGATTATGATCAAAAAGGCCGTGGTATAGTATCAACAATGTTTACTAATTCAGGTATATCATACATGCTCGGTGTAACCATCGGTGGTATCTACGGATTACGAGAAGGATTAGCCAAAACACCAAGTTCAAGATTTAAAGTAAAATTAAATAGTGTATTAAATAATTGTGGTAGGTATGGTAGTAGTGTTGGTAATATGATGGGTGCTACGGCTATATTGTATAGTTTGTATGAGGGATTGGCTGATAATGTAAGTGTTTTTTGAAATGTGCACATCTTGTGTTCACTTTTATTATTATTATGGTTTGTTGCACGTTTGCTAATTAACTTCTTATTCCTCGTTGTTGTTATGAATTGCAATTACTAATAATAAAAATGATACAATACAATAATACACAAATAAAACAATAACAGTTTGAATTAGATCAATACACAGGGCCGATTCAACCACCTGCGCCGTTATTCGCCGGTCTGATGACTGGCGCGACATATTACATGCGAGCAGGGCCACGAGTGGCGACATTGGCTGGCGCTATTGGTATGGGAACTGTTGGGGGAACATTTGCATTATATTCGGTATTGGGCGTCCCGTATGGTAGTAAGGGTTGGTTATTCTTTTAAATGTTAAGCAGATGATATATGAGGATTTAAATATCGAAAAGGAAATAAAAAGGGGCAGTTGGGGAAATGGAAGAATCTATTGGTAAAGAAGTACCGTGGAGACTAAGGAGAGAGCAATGAGTCATAAAGTAAACACAAGTTAATCTTAGCGGGGTGACCTACCGCCCTTGCCTATACACTCGCCATGCAAAAATAAAAATGATAAACCGTGATAAATATGTAAAAGTTACTCTCGTCGGCAGTTTGAATCACATTTCAGTTGATAGTGTCAATATCATTCAATTTCATCGATTGCAAAAAAGAGATCTCATCATCTCCTTATCGTCATGGATTCAGATACTAAACGTTTGCTTGAACTGACAACGAATGATGATAATACAAACAGGACAGATGCAGTTGATGAAATAATCAATATCATTCAATTGAAATCTCCCAAGTTATTAGATGGTTTATCTGAGACAAATAAACAGAATATTGCACTGGCATGTCAAGTAAAATTATATGCCTATGACGATGTAGTTTTCAATCAAGGAGATGCACCCGATGCCTATTATACTGTGCTACGAGGAACCGTTTCCATTTATGTCAAACATAATGATACTGATACTTCCCAAAACGGTGGCGGCGACAATGATGATGCTCATCAATCGAGGAATAGTTATGGGAAGTTTATAACTACCCTCTCACCAAGTGACTCGTTCGGAGAGCTATCATTCAATGCAGATGGCGACCATTCCGTGAGAAATGCAGGGGTCGTTAGTGATGGGCGACACGGAGAAGCTCGAGTTGTGAGAAAACAGAGCCCGGCCACAAAAGATGAGATTGATGTATCAGATTCATGTGTCTTGTTAATCATACCAGAGAAGTGCTACATGGATGAAATGTTTGCGAGAGATTCGGCAAAACATCAAACCAAAGATAAACTGAATCTACTCAAAGGCTCACCTCCATTTCAACATTGGTCAATGGATCAGCTTGTCAAACTAGCGTATGCAATGAAGAAGAAGAGTTTCGAGAAGGGCAGTGTTATCGTACAGCAAGGTGACAGAATGGAAAACTTGTGGATAATTCAGGAAGGGCGTGTAAGAATATCTCATAATGTGATACCTCCGAGTAGTATTGATACAATACAACAAGGAATACGGAATGGTGGTAGAAAACAACCCAAGGAGCCCATCACTGTTGATGTAGCAAATTTGGGAGCTAATGACGCCATTGGTTTGGTAGAAAGTATTGAAGAATCCATCACACTCAAGAAAAGTAATAGAAATGCTATTGCTATGGTTGCAACGGAGGTCTTCTTTGTACCTTTGTCGTTCTTCAAGCCGTTCTTGAAAGACTCTCGTACACATGCCGTTGTAGAGCAAGTAGCTGAAAGGAGGATTACATGGGAGACGTTAAGAAGGGACTACGCTATCAAGTTCCCAAAGATGAGCATGAAACTCCCAAAGGACGTCGAATCAATGTCAAAGTACAGCATGTGTCGAAAGTCTTCACTCAAGGTAGTAAACAAGAAGCCTCTAGCTAAGCCAGAAGAATCTACTAGTTTAACCCGAAGCCGTCAAAGTAAAGGCAATCATGTGCTCGTGAAGGAGAATATGAGAGAGACTAGAAGGAAAACACTCGATTCGCTGGCCAATGAAGCAGGTATCACTACTTGACTGCTGCGTAGCTATTTGGTTGACTAGAAAGGAGGAGACCTAGTAGGATACTACAACGGTATCCTCATGAACTTACTGCCTACGATAGAATAACTAATCTAATCTGCAAGCATTATCCTATTTGATTACATGTATTAAGTTGTCTCTCTCCAATCCGTATCTGCTTGTTTAGGACTGACCTTGAGAGACATATCTTTGATTCCAACATTCATACATTTACACTTTCACCCCCATTCACTACTCTATGCTCATCTCTTCAATATTCCTCCACTTATTCATAATCGAATTGAAGGAAGTTTCTGTAGAGTTATCTCTTGTTTCACTTCCTTCTTTGCTTCCACATTCATCTCTTGTATCACTACCAGGCGAGTTACTTGCTAACCGTGGTGCTAATTGTACCTTACGCAATGAGTTCTTATTAAACTGCGGTTTGGAACCCCCTTCAACATTTCTCTGCCAAGATTTTTCAGTTGTCTTTCTTAAACCCTTGACTTTTGTTTTTATTACAATCTCAGTAGCCATTGGCTTATCATCTTTATCTTCCGACACTACTACGCCCGCCGACTTTTGCTTCTGCCTTTGTTCCCTTGCCTTTTCCCTAAGTCTCCTTCGAGTGTACTTACTAGAAGCAGACTTGGTCGACGCCATACTCATGACGGATTTATCATCATCACCCTCTTCAGCTCCTACCTTCTGAGACTGCTTCTTGGCCTCCTTCTGCCTTTGATAAGCTCGGTATCTTATGCTTCTCTTGCCACCAAACTGGATAGACATTGGAAGGTCGATACTTTCTTCTTCGGTTTTCTGTCTTGATAGAGCACCTCCCTCACTTTGAGTAGTATGGCAATCAGCGGCACTATTTTGACCTACAGAGCTGATCAACGATGCGGCATCATTGTGATTAGCAACAATAATGGAAGTGTCTTGCATAAAGTCATTGATAGTTGGACGATTCAAGTTGTCTGCCCTCTGAGTATACGGTGAAGCCTCAGGAAGAGCTGGAAGCAGTTCACTAGTGTCAGAGGTCAAGGATGATGGCTTCCTTGTGTGAGTCCGTGTTCTCATAGAGTGGAAATCACTTAGGGTATCACTAGGCGCTTTCGTGACATATCCGGCATCAGAAGCATAGCTATCCTTGTGGTCGTTTTCATTGTCGTTGTAAACGATATCATTTACAACTCCAGGAAAGCCAGTCTCTCCTCGTCTTGGAGAATTGGGTGGAGAGCTTACAACATGATGCGCCTTCTTCTCATACAAGGCCGTCGGTAGGCAGACAATTGTACCCTTCTTCCCGAGCAACTCAATCCTATCTTGCACTTCTGACACTTCTTCGAGGTTGATACATTCATCCACATTTGGCTTGAGGCGACCTTGACCTAGTAGTGTGAATAGATACCTCAAATCCTCCTTGAATTGGTTTGGATTCTCTTTGCAGCTTGGCCACACACCCTCATATACAATATAGTTTGGCGAGCAAGTCAATCGTAGACTAAACTTGGCAGAGTTCACTGCCGCTTTGGCCTTGTTGGTAAGTTCATCAAAGGCACAACCATCGAGACAGCCATTATCGGCCATTTCTACGAGAGTTAAATCATCCATATCATCCTTGTGACCGTGATGGATGTATACCATGTTACCTTTAGTCTCATCGAGTACACTTAGGAACTGTTCGAAGTTATCTAGTATGGTTTGGGTAGAGAAAGAGGAGGGCAGGAGTTAGAATCATAGACACTTGATAAACACAAGATATGCACACATAAGAAACAAACAAACAAACATACCAGCAGTAGGACTCTCTTGAACCAATACCAAACTAATCTTCTCCTCCAAGAACAACTCCCAATTGAATGTATCAACACCCAATGGGATAGCACCCATTTCCAATAACATTGGATGTACCTCCGTTGGTCCCGTTGCAAAGATTTGTGTAGCTCCCAATAGCTTGGCCAGTTCAATCAATACTCTTCCAAGATCAGTCTGTCCATTTTGAATTAGGATAGATTGTCCTTGTAATTGATTAATACCATATCGGTCATGTAGATTTGTAATACCCTTTGATATAGATTGGAATGCAGATAGGTATAGTCGTACCATACACGCGGCATCGGCAGCATCAACATTCTTAGGAACTGCTACTACAAACCCCCCATCAACCAAGGCATAGCGCTTACTAGTCTTTTGTAATCCCTTACTCTCCTCCTTATATCCATCTTTATATTCAAATGGATAAATGGCGGCAATACGATCATCAATTGATATACCGTAGATAGCACGAGCGTGTGTTGTTAATTGTACGACTCGGCCGATACAATCCATACTGACAGTTTCTACACCTTGGGGTAAAGATTGTGTACAGCGTACTCCGGGTCGGATCATTAGATCACGTCTATCAACGGTTGATGCCTGTGTACAGATTTTGTAGTATGTCAAGTAATAGATTTTAGTTAGGGCAAAAGATCAGCGAGTATATGTATAGCAAGCCTCACACATCACATGCACATAAATGAACATACACACCTCGATTTCAACTAATACATCGTTCTTGTGCCTAGGACGTGGTATATCGTGTCGTCGATCTAACTTTAATATAGCCTCAGGCAGCTTGTCCTCTTCTGGACCTAAGTCTAAACTCTTTATTTCACTACCGCGACTATTGGACAGTTGAATGAAGGAATCAACTGCTTCACTGATTTGTGCTTCGGGATGTTGTCGATCTACGAATGATTGACGTGTTTGATACGCCGATTGCTGCTCAGCAGTACTATTAGTACCATTACGTTGTTCTTCTTCAATATCATCAAATTGGGCTGCAATTTTCATTAATTCCTCATCATCCTTACTATCACTCTCTTGTGTATATCGTAATGAATCAAATGTAGAATCGGTGTGAGAGTAATTATCAGGACTTGATGTACGTGTTGGTTGTACTTGTGGCTTATGCTTGACTGTTTCCAATCGTTTTAGGAATTGATCATAATTGTTATTTGCTTGATGTTGTTGTGATTCTCTCATTGTTGTTTATAACTTATTGCAATCGATGGCATTGATGATCTTAACTTCTATTTTAATTATATCGAGAAAAAAGATATCCTATATCCTACTAACTATACATCCACGCACCCTGCTATTATTGAGTAATTCAATTCAACTGATATCAAGCTGCCGTAGAAGAACGAGGTTGTGCGTTAAGCCTTTCAAATAAGAGGGAGTGGTGTCTACTCGCTCTCATGTTGCTCTCATGGCGCTTCGATAAATTTTTCATTTGTTTTGGCGAAGTACCCGAGAAAGTGCCTGTATGTTCCTTTTATGGGCACCTTGCAATAGTTTGTTGTTGTTGGTCGTAGTCCTAGTAAATCGCGCGTGGACGATGATCGGTAGTATTATATCATCTAGTAGTAGTACTAGAAGAGCTTGTCATATATCGTTTTTATTGCAATGTTTCATAGCGTTGATAGCTCTATCTCGAGGAGAAACTGATAATGTCGAACATCCCGAATGTCGTTTGTATTTGGCAGAAAGTACTATCCCTGGAGGTGAGTAGTAGTGTTGTGCTATATGTTATCATATATATGCAAGAGATATGTTTTACTTTGTTGTGTTGCAAATGTAAATATTTACTCAATACTCACATGATTTCATCTACTGATTTTGCTCACATGATATGCTCAATTGTATAATACATCAGCCGGTCTAGGGATATTCACCGGAAAAGATTTACAACCAGAAGAGGCAGTAGCCGAACCAGATATTGTCATACCATTCCATGATGTGAGTATAAACTTTATTTTGTTTCTAGTTTTTGTGTTTGTGTATAATATTATGCTCACATATATTATTAATAATGGTATAGCAACTATGGCATGCCGGTGAGGATATGGATTTCTGGAATTTATGGAATGAATATTCATGGCAATCAGGCGAAGTTGGTATGGATTATGATTTTTTGGAAGGTCAGGCATTAGTTATTGGTACGGGCTGTATGCCAAATTGTAATTGGGCATTAATTAATGCAAGGGAAGGAAAGCCTAGTTATAATCATGCCGGGTTACATCGGAGTGTAGATCCGGGTATTAGTGGTTTTACAGGATATCATAATCAAAAGATGTTTACAGTGAGAAGTGTTCCAGCCGGTGGTGAACTGTTTGTATCCTATGGTGAACAATGGTTTACAGATCGTGAAGAAGATATAGGACCAATACCCTTTATAGGGAATTATGATAATGTTGACAAGTTCTTGAAAAAGAAGTTCAAAAAGATTAGTTTGAAACATCATACTGCAGCTGAAGATTCCAACTTTACACGAGATTTTTGGGATGTGATAAAGAGTATTCCATATGAAACAAGGAATGCAAACGCACTACCATTATCATTTGAAGACATGCAGTTGGCACAACATGTTGGATCAGCAGAGAGTCGACTGTCGTATAGTGTCAGGACATTAGATTGGTTAAAGGAACATGGACGGTGTATGGATAACATTCGTCCTGGAATATCTACAATTAAACAAGCTGGACGAGGTGCCTTTGCGTCGAGATTCATACCAGAGGGTGGATTGGTAGCTCCGGGACCATTGCTTCATATTGCTAACCGAACAGCTTTGAATATATATGAAATGGACCCTATTACTGGCAACAGAGACCCATCAAATCAAATTGGTATGCAACTGGTGCTGAACTACTGTTTTGGGAACAAGCAATCTACAGTGATTCTATGTCCATATACAAGTCCCTCGGCATACATCAACCACAGTAGTGAATCACCAAATGTCAAAGTTGTTTGGTCTAAAGACTCGACACCGAATCATAACTCTGGATGGTTGGAGGAGGATGTCAAGTTTCTTAAAAACAATGGTTATATCGGATTATCCATAGACTTCATTGCTACAAGAGAAATCCAGCCAGGAGAAGAAGTATTTCTTGATTATGGTCCTGAGTGGGACGAAGCTTGGAATGATTACATGAAGAAGTGGACACCTCCACCAGACTCTGATGAATATATACCGGCAGCCTCAATAGAAGAGCCATATCGAACAGAAGAAGAAGAACTCTTAAAGCCTTACTCTGACAATATTGTATTTTACTGTGCATATGGTTATGAACAAGGCATGCCCGAAGGCGTTTATAATTGGGATGATACTTGGTATGAACTATTCGCCCCCTATCCATGTGAAATCGAGTCTCGAGAAGCCGGGGGTGTGGATTCGGATGGCAATACAATGTACTTCTACCAAGTCGTCATGTTGACTATAGACGAGATAGAAGAAGGGATGGTTATAAAGACTGCTGTGATACCGGAAGGAGAGGAGCATACAATGATTAATGTACCCGGGTACGCGATAAACGTGAGAGACAGACAATATACAAAGGATGAATTTCTCGAGAATGCATTCAGGCATGAAATGATGATGCCTGATGACATTTTTCCTGATGATTGGAAAAACATTAAGTGAATAAATCTTAGTATGATTCATAATGATGGCTGTTCTTTAGATTTATAGCTCTGCTTTATCGTCAGCATCACTGCTTGATAAGCTGTCGACTAGATCAAAAGGTGTAGCTTGAAAGGGATCATCGTCTTTTTTATCATCGGAACTGCTGCTGCTGCCAAAGAGGTCGTCTAGGGACCCACTTCTATCCTGCTGATCACCGAAAGGATCGGCACTGCCATTCTCAGAAGAAGGAAAGGCCGCAAAATTGGCAAAATCGTCAAAACTGGATCCTTGAAATAAGTCTAGAACTGGCACGTCATCGTCATCTTTGCTTTCTTCTTTGTCATCGTCTGATTCTTCGTCACTACTGCTACTGTTTGACTCTGACTGTTTGGCATTGGCATTCTTGCCATCGGTAGTGTGGCTACTAGGCTTTGTACTATCACTTGATGCAACGACCATAAAGCCATCGTCTTCCGAGTCATTGTCTGGCGAGCCACCAACATCATTAGCATCATTCTCCTCTTCATCACTGCTCCCGGCATTATCAAAGGGATGTATACCACCGAGGGGATCATCATAAACATAATCCTTGAATCCGCCTGGTTGTTCGATCTTTGCACCAAAGTTACATCCAGCATCTGCACTTGGTGGACGTCGTCGACGACGGTTTCCATCACCTCCATTAGAAGGTGGTATGTTTAATGCCTCCATCATACCAACTGCAATTTCCAAATCATTCTCATCCATATCAATCTCGCCCACCATGAGTCCACCGATACTGTCATTACCAATAGCTGATGGGATGTCTTGATCGATGCCAAGAAAGTCAGAGTCAGAGTTATCATTGATAACAGAAATGGAATTAACACCAACACCACCTTGGTCTGAGGTCTGTTGACCACCCAGAGGTGTCGACTGAACAGACATTTCGGACGCTAGTTGGGTCGAAACAAAGTGTTCCCACTTTTCAAAGAGTGGATGCTGTCGGAGTATGTTATCAATAGACAGCAATTCTGCAGGCGGCTGCGATTGTTTGCTCTCAGTTTCATCGCCATTACTTGATGATTGTGCAGCAGATGATATTGGTATAGGAGAAGTACTACCACTGCCGTCACTACATGCAGGAGAAGACGCAAGACGTTTAATATCCTCGTCGCCATCTCTTACTGGAGAACGATCCTTCCGTTTCTTCGAGTTGGAAGAAGAGCTTGCATCATCATTCATATCAAGGCTCGAGGAAGTTGTGTCAACTGTATCGGAAGCCTCTTGCTCTTCCTCCATGGTGTGACTAGTATCGCCAATGGCAGCATCAAGATCTACTTCTTCTCCTGAACTGCTATTACAGGCATGTACTAATGCTTGACAGATAATGATGACATGTCCCATATATCCTTTTCGAAATGTTTGCTTGGCAAGACCTTGTTCTTGTTGTGGTGGCGAAGTAGATGAGTTGATGGTAACTAATTCGTCGGTGGACGTATCAGCGGCGATTGCATCACCCTGTTCTTGAACTTCTTTTTCCATTGCCGAGTCAACATCATCCTCCGACACTGGTGCAACGTCATCAGTTGCTTCCTCAATATCAATATCATCACTTGATGGATTGGGAGATGGAGCTGCTTGATTTTCCTCTTCACAAGACGAGGAGGACTTGACAGCTGGACTGCTGGTTGCAATGTTATCATCACACCCAAACGAATCTACCAGCTTCTGTATCAAACCACATCGTATCAAAAAGTACTTCTGTAATCCACATCGACTTGTACCACCCTCAAAAATATGTACTAATAAATTGGCAGCACTTTGATGTAACATTGAACACCATTCGAATTGCCAAAATAAATCTAAAGATTTCTCTAAACAATCACTCTGTTCTAATACCGAGTCTATAGATGAATCACCCAAGAGTACTAATGATTCTAGGAGACGTATTATCTTCAATCGGGATGTACCCAATATTGCTCTTGGTTGACTATTTGAATATTGTGCAGGTATAGTCCATGTTTCTATTATTGGGTGTGTCAATAAAATTGATAATCGATTAAGGAGGGCTGGTAAGTGCTGTAGAAGTATTGATAATTCGGCAACTGCTGCCGTCGTATCTGGTTGTCGATTTTGGCAAGCCTCTTGGTTAGTTTCCCCCGTGGATGTGTCTCCATTATCACTATTTGTTGCTGTTTGTGTTGATGCCACGGCACCATAGCCACCAAGTTGCAATACCAAATTTTCCAATACGGTAATTGCACAAGTCAGTATCGATTCATGTGCTGTGAAGTTGTCAGTATTCGAGGAACATATCAAATCAATTATCCGTTGTATTGAAGGATTACTTGATAATGATATCATAACTGGTGAGTCTAATGGTGAGTTTTGTATGATTGTGATGAGTACTTCGGATGCATGTTGTGAACATGATAGTGATTCTTCTTCCTCTTCGTCTTGTTGTTGTCCTTCTCCATCTTTCATTTCAGCATCTTCTTTCTCTGTTGCTGTATCCAATTTATACCCAACGGGATAACCATAACTTAACAGAAATGAACTAGTATCACCCTCCAATCTTCTCAATAATAATTCCAATGCCTGAGCCGTATATTGAGTTGACCAATTACATTGAAAGATTTGATTCATTGGATCATCGTCATCTTCCATTTCATCATCATCGTCTTCATCATCTCCAAACATACCTGATCCAAGTCCATTCATTTGATTTAAGGTATTCATAAATTGATCATTCATTGCATTTGTTGGATTATCTTCGTCTTCTTCATTGTCTGCCTTCATTGTTGTATCATTAGATGTGTTTTCACTGGGTGCACTCTCCATGTTCTCGGCAGCATTCTCGCCCTCTTCCTTGAGATTCTTACTACTCTGAACACGTGACGGTGATGGTATTAACAATCGTTGTACAATATGCATAATTGAATAGGAATGTAATTGATCAAATAATGCACACATTAGCATTGGTGGTGCATGTTTTGATGGGAATTTAGCACAACTTGATGGCACTGCAGTTGCCTCATCAGAAGTGTTATCACTACTATTGCCACTATTACTAGTTTGTCGTGAAAATGATACATAATCACTACTACTCCTTTCCCCACTATTCTCTCCACCGCCACTGCCACCACTAACACCACTCATCATCTTCTCTTGTTCCCCCCTACTCAAACTACCCAATATATCATATACCATCATATTCAAACATATATCATTACTAATAATTATACTTGTATTATTCATATAATCACACATTGCTGTAGTGCGTTTGATATATAATATATTTATTATACGTTCAAAGTATCCTGATTTACGATTTGTTAATGTGTTTGGTGGTGTGTTTAAGAGGGTGGAGAAGAGTATGTCTAGTATACGTTTTTTAGGTTGTTGTTTTATTTGTTGTTGTTGTTGGGGTGGTGGTACAGTGGTTGAGGTAGATTCGGGAAGTGATGGTTTCATTATTGTTGAAGGGGCAACTGGTGGAACTCCCACCGGAGAAGCTGAGGCTGGCATAGATGAGGTTGATGTACCATTAACAAACAAATCAAGGACAGGAACATTCCCCTCTTCCTCGTCATTCTCATCATCTTCAATTGGTGACTTAACCTCCTTCATGCTAGTTTCCTTGGTATTATCATCACCTAATAAACTATCCTCTTCATCATTAATAGCCGAAGGTCTTTTTTGTTGTTGTGCGTCCGCTGTGGTGTCTATGCCGCACACATTATTATCAACATAACCATCCACCAAAACATCAATCGTTGAACCAATCTCGCTACATATTACTTCACATGCCATGTATGGATATCGTATAAATCTCATTTCATACTCCTCTGTTCAATTTCAGAATAAAGGGCGACAATTTAATAGGGCGAAGATAAAAAGAGGCAGAGACATTAGATAAGGTATAAAAAAGTGGTCCAATTTCCCATTCAGGACATATACAAAAAATAAAGACATACCTAACGGACTAAGCACCTCCTCCTCCTCTTCATCCTTCTCTAGCTCTTCATTCCCCAACACCTCATCTTCATCATTCGGACTTGGTAAAAAGGTAGGCGAGCTACCATTGGGTGTATTCATATCCAATGTTGCTGTAGGTTGGTTATCTGGTGAAGAGGCGTCAAATGTTAACCCCTCCTTGTTTTCTGGACTTTCTACTGCTTGTGCATAGCTTCTCTTCTCCTGCTCTTTATCCTGCTTTAGTTTCAACTGTTTAGCTCTACGTTCTTCCTCTTGCTTAATCCACCTCTCTTTCCCATCCATACCATCCTCACATTGTTCATGTGGTACATCCACCATTAAAACTTGTACCAACTCAGCAACCACTTCCTCTTTTGAAAAGTACTCAATTAATTTAACTTCACATCCTCGTAATTCTTGTAGTAGTTCATCTTGTGCAAGTAATTGTTGTAGTGTGTAGGAATTGGAATCGAGGAGTGTTTTGAGTGGTGATTGGTATGATGTGTAGTAGGAGAATGCTTCTGTTGACCATATGTCACCAAATGTGTTATTTTCTGAAGTTGTTTGCTGTTGGGTGGAGTTATATGGTTGTTCGGAGGAGGAAGGTTGAGTTGAGGACCATAATTGACATTGATTGTCAGTCTCATCTTCTATACCCTCTTCATTACTCTCTTCGTTGTTTATGTTGTTGTTGGCCTGTTCAGTTCCTTGAGCATCATTTACCTGCTCATTTCCTAGTAGTTTATTTTCATTGGTATCAGCCATATTACTACTATTTATATTTTCTGCTGTATTATTAGACTCGGAGGCAACATTTATTGAGCCGGTTAATGGATCACTTATTATTTCTATACTGCCATCCCTTGGTTGTTCAGCATCTTCTTCATTGTTATTGTTAGTTGGCTGTGTTGTGGAGTTGTCAGTTGGTGGTTGTTGTTCCTCGTTTGATAAGGTGGCATCATTTTGTTTGCCGATTGCTGTATTCATTCTTGAAACTGATATGCCATATTTCAGTATATTACATCTCTACAGTATTTATATTAATATAACTATCCTCGATGGGCATTCATTATTACGAGCAGCGCATTTTAGAAAGGGGGCCATGGCGGCTAAAAGTGGGCTTATCAACATACAACTGCGCCCTAAAAGTCTTGTATTTTTTTTGGTGTGTGTTTGTTATCATAGAAGGAAGAGGACCTACAATTAACGCTTATATGAAATAGACCCCAAAGAGATAGGTAGTAGCAACATCAGTGGTAATATTTGCAAATCACTATCTCTCCAATATCATCTCTCATTATCTCCAATACACACACACACGCACACTTTAAAAAATGATGGACACATCCGAAAACATCACATACAACCACTCCTCAGACTCAGAAGATGAAACTACCCATCAACAACAAAGTTCACTCCATACAATACCAAAACGACACTACTACCTAACACGCAGAGGTAAAATACTCCAATCAACAACTGAACGTTATTTAAGAGATGATTTAGGATATGGTAGTTTACTTGTTCCCTCCTCTGACAGTAACTCTAATAATGGAAAAGGGAGGAAGAATAAGGAAACTATTGCCGGGAAAGTAACTGAGTTAGTTCCATGTACTATTGTTGAGGTTAGTGATCTTTATCACTTGTTACTTTCCACTACTTCATATGGTGATAGTAATAGTGAGAAGAAGAGACTACCAATCAGAGTTGCAATTATAGATACTAATATATTATTACATCATATGGATGTATTGGAATATCTACGTGATTCTTCCCTCTCTTCTCCTCATGAAGATCAAGATGGTAGTGGGGGTAACAAAGAGAAAGGAGAAGAGAGGATGAAACATTATTCAATAGCAAATGCAATTATTATTCCACAAACTGCCTTAGAGGAATGTCGTCATAGAAGTTTGGTTATGTATCGAAGGGCTACTGACTTGGTCCGTAGTAGTTCTAGTTCTTCAGAGGATGATAGTAGCGGTGGAAAGAAAGGGAGGAAGAAACGATGTGTTATAGTGTTTGCGGATGTACATCATGTTGATACACAGATTAGCACATCTGAGTCACCTCCTGACAGTAAGGAGAATAATGAACAAGAGGAAGGTGGAGCTACAATTAACGATGAGAATGATGCACGTATACGCAAGGTTGCTTACTATTACGGTAAGGCAATATATAATTACCAACAACAACAACAAAATCAAGATGATTCATCATCACCTGACAAAATTGAAGTATTATATCTAAGTGATGATATAAACTCACGTAAATTATCATCCTCTGATAGTTTATGTTACAAATCAAAATCAATGCGTGAACATGTAACCACCTTACAACAAGAGGATAATACCTTGAATTTGTTGGATATGGTTGCACAATTCAATAACACCAGTTCAGCACCTCCTGGATTTGAAAGTAGCAACACTGCGGAAGGCAGTAATTACTACTACACACCACACATTCAATCAAAAACATTAATGACAGGTTTACAAACCCAAAGATATTATCAAGGTATATATCGATCCAATCGTGATTGTTATAATGAAGGATATGTTACTATACGTCAATCTGATGAACGATTGGCTATTGTTATTAATGGTATTCAAGATATTAATAGAGCGGTGGATGGTGATATTGTTGCTATTGAATTGTATAGTGTTGATAAGTGGTTAGGTGGTGGAAGTGAAGATGGGAGAAGTAGTAAAGATGAGGATACCCACGAGGAAGCTAATGGGGAGAAGAAGGATAAGAAGAAACAAGAAGCAACAACGGGTATAGCAGCTGATACAGCCGAACCGTCTGTACGTGATACAGAGAATATTACCGAGGAAATAACAATTGTGAATGATGAGTCTGGTATGGGTATACAGGAATTACGTAAACCAACTGGTAAAGTTGTTGGTATTATTCGACGGAATTTTCATAAGAATTATTGTGGATCAATTTGTACTATTGATACTACTGATAAGAAGACGAAGATTATGGATGACAACGATATTGATGATGATGATGAGATTCATCCACATGACGCCATAGCCGCCAAACGCGAAAGAGAACATCCCGACGGAATAACATCCACAGTCGTTTTCTTCTCAATTGATCAACGTATACCACCCATACTACTCCGTACGACACAACGTGATCGATTAGTGGGTATGCGTATTTTGGTATCTATTGATTCATGGCCTGCCGATTCGGAATATCCATTAGGGCATTATGTCAAAACGTTGGGTGTTACCGGGACGAAGGATACGGAGACTCAGGTATTACTGCAAGAATTTCGTATTCCGTGTGAACCATTTCCAGCAAAGGTATTGGCATGCTTACCATCTGTGGATTATAAGATTGAATTAGAGCCTGGTAGGGCTGACTTACGTCATATTCCCGTATTGTCGATTGACCCTCCGGGATGTAAGGATATTGATGATGCGCTGCATTGTACCGAGTTGCCAAATGGTAATTGGCAAGTTGGTGTGCATATTGCAGACGTCACGCACTATGTCGAGGCTGGGACTGCTATTGATTTGGAGGCAGCAAATCGTTCAACGTCAACTTACCTGGTGAATAAGAGGTTAGATATGTTACCGAGTTTATTAACTACAGATTTGTGTAGTCTGAAGGGTAATGTTGATCGGTTTGCCTTCTCCGTTCTATGGGAAGTCACACCAGATGCTGAGATTGTCGATGTTGAGTTCAAGAAGAGTATCATTCATTCAATAGCTGCTCTGACGTATCAACAAGCTCAAGCCCTTATTGACAAGCCCGATCAAGATTGCAAGGATGATATCCAAGCAGGTGCCGTGAAGCGTTTGGCATCACTGGCTCGTAAGTTCCGTGCCCGTCGTATCGATGCAGGAGCACTAACACTTGCCAGTCCAGAGGTTAAGTTTGTATTGGACAGTGAATCATTAAATCCAACCGATGTACAGGCTTATACACTATATGAGGCAAATGCATTAGTTGAAGAGTTCATGCTTTTGGCCAACGTTACCGTTGCAAAGAAGATACTTCGACATTACCCAACCCTATCCATCCTTCGTCGTCATCCTGCTCCTAATCGAAGTATGTTTGACGGCTTGATTCAAAAAGCAAAGACTCGTGGTATCAATATCTGTATCGATGACTCTAAGAAGCTTGCCGATTCTCTCAACGATGCGGGTAAACAACTATCGGAAGATCCTTACCTTGACCAATTGATGCGCATCTTATCAACTAGGTGCATGTCACCAGCTCAATACTTTTGTAGTGGAGAGTATCAAGCTAAGGATTGGCATCATTATGGTTTGGCTGCTCCTGTTTATACACACTTTACGTCACCAATTCGACGATATGCCGATGTATGTGTCCATCGTCTGTTGGCAGCGGCAATTGGCGTAGCGCCTCTTCCGGTATTCCTCTCGTCAAAAAGTCACTTGCATGATTTGGCAGCAAATATGAATAGACGGCATCGGGCAGCACAACTGGCAGGAAGGGCAAGTGTTCAGCTGCATACTCTCATCTTCTTCGCTGGAGGAGAAGACGGGGAAGAGGGTGGTGGTGTGAAAGAGGAAGATGCATATGTTTTGGATGTTGAAACATCCGAGAATGCCGAGCCTTCGTTTAGGGTAATGGTACCACGATATGGAATCGAAGGCAAAGTAAGGTTATCAAACATTGACAAGGAATGCTTAATCCGTGATCCCGAGAAGCATAGATTGATGTATAAGGATCCCAACACGGGTAAAGTTGTGGCATCAGTTGCTGTGTTTGATAAAGTTAGAGTAAGGATCTGGGTAAAGAGTAGACGTGATCAAAAGGAACTTGTTGTGGATTTATTGGAACCGAAGATATTTGGGGCGAGTAAAGATCAAAAGAAGAAAAAGAAGAAGCAGAGGACGAAGTAGATAAAGAGTGGAATAAACAATAAGATTGAGGTGTACGATGACGATCATATTAAGATTGACTAGTCTTTAGCTATATCCCCTACTGATACCCACAAGCACACAGGTTTCCCCCAAACATTTTTCCATTTAAACATTCACACCATCTAACACCTCCTTACCCAAAAGGCTCTTCTCCTTCTCCAAGACAGGTTTGATTTCCTCCTCCAAGAACTCCTCAGTCTGCTCCTTCGACCGACCAATGAATAACTTGGGATCAACCAATGTGTCCAACTTATCATGCACAGCCTTGAACAATGGGTCCTTGGCAATACGCGTCAACAAATCATTTGACTTTCCCTCACCCTTCACAACTGCCCCCGCATCCATGGAATGGACACGAATTGCCTCGTGGAGTTCCTGCCTATCACCTCCCTGTTTGACACCTGAGGTATATTACGGACAAACAGTTTTGAGTGAACACAATCCAAAAAAAAATCAGGATAAAGATAGATATACACACATAAGATATATACACTACTCACATTCCATTAGAATAACCTCAGTGGCCATAAACGGTAACTCCTCCATAACATGTTTCTCAACAACCTTAGGCCAAACAACCATCCCATCAGCAATATTCATTAACAAATTCAATACGACATCCACGGCCAGGAATCCCTCGGGCAATATAATACGACGAATGGCACTATCATCCAACGTACGTTCAAACCATTGATTGGCATGTGTGTTGGCTGCACTGGGTGGTAAACTCATGATATACCGGCTTAATGAGCAACATCGTTCACTACGCATGGGATTACGCTTATATGCCATTGCTGAGCTACCAATTTGATTCTTGGCAAATGGTTCTTCCACTTCCTTCAAGTTTGCTAATAAACGAATATCACCACACATTTTATATGCCGATTGTGCAATACCACTTAATAGACTTAGAATGTGATAATCAATCTTACGTGTGTATGTTTGTCCACTAACGGCAATTACTTTCGTGAAGCCCATTTTGGAACATACCATCTCATTCAATTGTTTAACTTTGGAATGATCACCATTGAATAATTCAAGGAAGGTAGCCTGTGTACCTGTTGTACCCTTGACACCACGCATTGGCAAGTTCTCCAATTCATATGTAACACGTTCATAATCCAATAATAAATCTTGCATCCATAACGTACAACGTTTACCAACAGTCGTTAACTGTGCAGGTTGATAATGTGTAAATCCCAATGTCGGTACATCCTTATACTTGTTAGCAAACACTTGTAATATATCAAGTGTTTGTACTAACTTTTGTTGTACCAATTTTAATGCCTCTTTTAGTTGAACAATGTCTGTATTATCACCAACATAACATGATGTGGCACCTAAATGGATAATTGGCATAGCCTTGGGTGCCACATCACCAAAGGCATGTACATGTCCCATAACATCATGACGGAATTTACCTTCATATTCAGCTGCCTTATCAAAATCAACATTATACAAATTATCTTTCATTTGTTGTAATTGTTCATCGGTAATATCTAATCCTAATTCCTGTTCGGATGTTGCCAATGCTAACCATAATTTACGCCAGGTTGTGAATTTCATTGCTGGTGAAAAGATTTCTGACATTTCTTTAGTGGCATATCGTTGGACTAGTGGATGTTCATACTTTTGATGGGCGGTTAATGCATCGGCTGGAAATGTTGATACGTCGACTCCTTCGAAGAATGATGACATGGTGATTAGTTTATTAATTGCAATATGTATATAGTATCTATTGTAGTATAGAAACCGCACACGTGCATGAACTCTTGCACACCATGCAAAAAAACTTGCACTGTGCAATTGCATTACGTGCAGAGTCCAAATCGCTAAAAAATAGAGGGCAGGGTATTATGCCCGCTCATACTCTTGTTGGCAAGAAACACAGTTAGGTCACTAGTATCATCATATACTATAAAACTGATTGCAACAGCGCTCGTTCTTTTCATGATGTGCTCGAGTCCATGCTACTTGAGAGGTTTCACTAAACGAGCACTGTATGCGTACAATGCATTCGAGCTCTAGTTGTGCATGAAATTTACACGTGTGAAAGCCCGCTACCCCACACTCGCTATCGCTCGTGCGGTGCAGCGAGCTTTCAGCGAGTGCAAATTTCAAGCACGCTGAGCTCTCCTGCATTGCACGCATGACAGTGCACGTTATTACAGAATGGTGCAAGTGAAAAATTATGAGAGTTGAGAGCTGAATTTGTGGCTGAGATTTATTGAGAAGTCCTTTTGGTATCAACTGCAATGCTTCGGCTTAAACTCACCTTGAACACTCACTGCTGCTTTGGATATTGATTTCACATCATTCAAAACATTACTGGACTACCTACACTAAGCTATACCTCAATACATAGCTGTTTTGAGTGGTCATTGAAAAGGATACTCATTATCATCTGTTGGTATCCTACCTATTATGATCACTTTTACTTACTACATGTCTCCGTTTCTGCTCCTTGAACTCTTTAATGTACATATATTAGTCCTCCTTCATTCCGTATCTAATCCTAACTAGACCTTTCTTACACCTAAGTCCTTTCACACACCATCCTCTGTTCTTCAATAATCCAGTACTCCGTATATGTGTCCCTCCGCAAGGGCAATTATACCCGGCCACAGTCACAACTCGAACCTTTGGATCAGGATCATCAGGAGAAGTAAAGTCTTTCAAATTGAAATTCGATGCTGTCCTATTACATAATTCATTTGCATCATCCACTGGAAGTGTTTGAATATTCGTTGGTATATCTTCATCAATTAACTCTTGATATGCAACTTTTAATCTACTCAAGAAGTCATCTCTTTCTTTAGCATCAATTGTTCCTTTATATTCCACATACGGACCGTCTAAGAAGTGATAACCCTTGGTTGGTTTTAGGTTCATTTCAATTCGAGCCATGGCTGCATCAACCACATGTCCAGCTGTGTGGCATTCCGAGAGTATTTGTCGATTGTCGGCATCTACACATACTTTCACTTTTGTATTTGTTGGGAAGAAATCTGATTCAATTGATACATTGTTATTGCTGGGATCATCTGACCAAATATGACCGGCATGTGTGACTACTCCGGTTGATCTATCAATGGTAACTTTGTTAATTTGTGCCGAGTATGATGATGTACCGTCTGATGAACTTATTGCAGTAATGGTTCCCGTATCAGTAGGTTGACCACCACCTTGTGGATGCATGGAAGTTATATCAATTTGCAATTGTATGGGTATATTCTTCATCTTTGTAGTTGTATCAGTTGTTTTGTCATCGATAACACTACAAAGAACTACTGCCTCGGTATCTAGTTTAAAGTTTCCATCATAGGATAGATGTATCAGCTCGGTCGCTTTTACTTCGTCGTCAGATGTAGCCATTGTAGATATGTTACGCCTATTGTATTCTCTCTAATCCAACTACAAGTAATAAGGCGTATCGAAAGATTAATACACAATTCTTGTTAATATTAAACTGCTCCAGAATTAAGTCTGGGGAGTACAGAAATGATTCAATAGTTGATGTTATTCCACACAGAAAGTACAAATAGAAGTGACTGTTATTATGATATGCAGCCATTAGGATATAAACATAGCCGCCGGCCGCCGATTACTAATTACTCGATTTGTTAACCATCTGTGAACTGTGTGCAGTGATAGCGAGCCAATAATTTGTACTACGTAAATATTATGAGAGTATAAAGATTACGGTCAATTTCAATCGATGATTGAATGTAGGAGGTACGAGCTCATTGGTGTAATGGCATGAGCCTGGAGGTAAGTCAGATATCATTACCACGGTAATAAAGGGGTGTAATTCATGTATTCTTTACTGTGTCTGCCTAATGATGGAGAGTATAGGCGGGGGTAGCCAAGCAAAAGGAAAGAAGCACTCGGTTATAATTTGCATGCACCAACTTTGGCGTTTTTGTCAGTATACGCCTTGTTCCATATTTGTTATATGATATAGATTGTATAAGCGTGTTCTCTCGACATATGTTGAAATATGTGCCATTTCTCACCTAATTATGCCTTTCATTTGCAATAACCTATACTAAAAAAACAGATAACACATCTTATGTACAACACTATCATAAATAACATCACAGTATACAAAATGAATAACAACAACAATACCGAACCACACACTATAAAGAAGAGAAAGACCAATAATGATTCTACTCTACAACATTCACTCTCGGAGATGAAAGTTGCCGAGTTGGAACAAAATAACAATAACGAGTTACATGAGCTTAAATCAATGATGAAACAAATGATGGAATATAATTCAACACAATTATCAAGTATACAAAGTAAAATGGATGTAGTCACCGAAAAACTAACAAGTATGGAAAGTAAAATTGATCAATTGGAGGTACGGAATGGTCAATTAGAATCATCATTAGAGAATATGACACAAAGATCAAAGTATCAAGAGGTATTGTTAAAGAATCAAAAATGGGATTATCCGGCCGATGATGACAGTACTCGCTATTATATAAATGTTAGATCTACACAAGGAAAGTTTGTAGAGAAGGTTAAGAAGTTAACCCGTGAGATACGATACGGTATAGGAGATTGTGGGAATGGTCAAGTACACTTTGACTTGGAACGCTTTATATCTGATGGGCACAGTACAATACTTCCACATTGGAAAGAATTTGTTCAGGCGCTGAGGGAGTACAAGTACTGTCTTCGATGTCTACCAGAGGAATGCAAGTCTTCCTTTCAAATATCCAACTTTCACCTAACACCAACCATCCTGGCACCTCTATACAATGCTCTAGCTGATACGAACTTTGAGGCGTTTGGGTTGGAGAACAATACTGGGGGGACCCTACAAGCAGGGTTTGATTTTGCAGTGAATTATGTACGAAGTAACCCGATTCTAAAAGAGTTATCATTGAAAGATAACACTATTCGCAACCGAGAGGATCTGAATCAACTTTGTGAGGCTATCAGTATCCACCCTTCTCTTAATTCTATCAGTCTTGTCGGTTGCAATTGGGAAGAGGTACCTGGCTACGATATATTATGTTTACTGATTGATGCCGGGGGTACTAAACTGGTTGAACTAGACCTCACAGACAACAGTATCATCACTGGAAGGAGTACATTCCTTCATGACTTCCTGGTTACAAACCCTCCATTACAAAAGCTTATACTTCAAGACAACCATTTAGATGATTCTGATGCAACTTTCATTGCATCAGCTTTACAGCAAAATACAAACTTGCGTTACATTGATTTCAGAGAGAATCCAATAACTGACGAAGGTATGGGCGCTCTGAAAATGACAGAGTTCGATAGATCTAGTCTCAACAATGCAGCATCCTCAAACCACACCTGCCTAATCATCTATCCGGATAATGACGAAGTAATGAACGAGAATGGTGTTGGTATACATCCTGATGAAACGTTATATGAAACCAAGTTAGTACGGGCCAAGAAGATTTATACAGTATTATCCACAGGAAATATCACATGCTCAAATTTCCAACAGTTGGAAGATGCTCCCATCGAGGTTTTGCCTACCCTTCTCACGTCAATTCAACAGTACTCAACGTATCATGTCGGAAATACAGCTCCTGTTCAATACTATGATGATGTCAGTAGTCTATCCTTAGTTTATGAAGTCATGAGATATTGGGAACCAGCTGTCTCAGTTTTCGAGGGTATTGGCAACCGCCCTGCAACCATGCCTGTGGTGCCACAACCATGAAGTAGTAAGAGATAGGCAAGTGACTCAATTACAAGTAGTCTTACATTATGTTTACAAGATTACCAATACACCTCGTATCAGTTAAGGATCATTCATATTCATCCAGAATTCATCGGGAGTAGACCTATCAGTTTGGTATACAAGAACATTGCTTTCACGTCCCACAGTCAATTGGGCATCATCCGAGTCATTCAGGCAAGTTGTTTTGCACTTGAGTTCGTCACTATTGATCTTTTCCATTATTTCTTGCTCTTTCTTATCTACATCTCTTTTACAATCTCGTTTGCACTTCTTCTCATCTTTGTCGCACTTCTTAGCGTCCTTTTCCATGCACTCCTCCACAAGTGCATCTCTCTCATTTCTGTACTGATCGATAGAATCTTTTACACACCTTGATATGCATTTGTTCTTTGTTGGAGACATTGTAGGGCCATTGGTCGATGGAGCTTTAGTTGTAGGCGAGGTTGATGGAGGAGATGAGGGAGATAAAGTTGGCGTTACTGTTGTGGCTTTGGGTGTCGGAGAAACACTTGGCGGATCAAGAGAAGCAAATACTGATATCTGCTGAAGCCAATCAGGATTGCTAGGTGGTTTAGTTGTTGTTGTTTGACTGGAGGTTGTTGCAAGCATTGTTGTTTGACCAATACTTGTTTCAACATCCGAGGAAGATACTACTTCCGCAGTGGCAGGAGATGAAGGTTCTATCGCCTCATTCATTTCGTTGGAAAACAAATTATCGGAAGGAATAGTAGGATTGGTCACCGTGGCCTCTACATCAGCATCTACTTCTACGCTTTCGTTATCGGAGGATGGTATTGTGCTTTGGACAGTAGAAGTGGTTATCACCCCTACACTATCTGATTCTGACTCACTTATTTGGTCATTAGTATTAGATGATGTTACTGCATCTTCATCAAAGGCAGATACTGCATCAGATATATCCAACAGCGATAGATCAGATCCTTCATCATTAGTAGTGTTGTGTTCTTGAGGCTGCTGTTCAACAACCTGAAATGATGCATTTGCATCGTCTTTCTCCCCATTGTTCTGCTGGGTAAAAGCAGCCGCCGTTATGGCAATGATACAAATGAAGAATATGACAAACACACTGGCTAGTAACATTCGTCTCTTACGATATGTATTCCGTATTTCCTCCTGGATATATGTCAAGAATCCTTCACTTATACCGGCAGTTGATTCACAACTTATTTGACGATTGTTAAATGATGGTAGTCTATTTTGCTGTGATGGTGGCATTGGAGGAGGTTGAGCTATTATTTGATCCAAATGTGACCTAGAAGTAATCAACTTCTTCTCGGGTGTGGAGGATGAAGTTGTATCAAAAGAGTGTACTGGAGGAGGTTCAACAGCTTGTTGCGATTGGATATACCAAGGAGATCCAGATAATGGCCTCGGAGGACTGTCTTCTATATCATCAAGTTGTGTTTGGAATCTCTTGCCCTTCCTTCCAAATTGAAATCTTCCTCTCTCATTCGATGGCACGATATCAGTGAGACTGGATAAAGAAGACCTGTTATCTTCTGTGTTTCTCTCAGACCTCCCGTAAATGACATCAAATGTATCCGTCGAACCACTCTCAAGATCATATTGTGCAGTGCCTCCAAATCGAGTGTCACTAATTGTTGTAATGCCTCCTGATATACTACTTAGGCTGCTTTGTGGTATATCATTTGAGTTCTTATTAATATAGAAATCCTTGTCAATTGGTGGACCCTCTACAAAGCAGAGGAAACGGTGGTAGTGTTCAGAGCTAGTTGGTGAACCTCCTATCACCGCTGCCTGTGTATCTTCTGTATTATTATCGGACATGTTAGTATTGGATTTATCATTTGCGTATTAGTATCAGATTCAATAGTTACTGTAAATATTATGTTGGGTTTGAGAGGCGGTTTGTGAGAATAATGAGAACACTAGTGTCAGAGAGAGCAAGAATTAGAAGATACACGATTTGAGCGTTAGTGTTCTTCAAGGATACCGACCCTGTTTTTCAAAGGCTGTATACAGTTTAAGAATCCTGCATAGCATGGGAAGGGAGGGTTGAAGTAGTGAATCGGATAACTGCATAGCATAAATTGGAGGCACATTAGAGTGAATCGTATCAAGCATGCAGTTTAAGAACTTGATGAAGTTTTCTTTGCAATGAAAAGTAGTTGGGAGGAAGGCGATATAGTTATCAGTTCCTATGTAGATCAGGATGATACGACTGCTAATCATGCATATTACCCTTGAGATGATCAGTCTAGGGACATTGTGGCAATTATATCAGAGGTTTAGATTCCTCAGGGCAGGGATAATGGATTACAATACGATTACTGCACGATCCTACGCTTCTCTTCAAACAAGCGGAAGCACACACACCTTTACAACCCTCAGAAGATTGAAGTTTTGATGCACACAATAATAGAAGAGAACGTTGCTTCATCTCATCAACCGAGTAGCCGATGTACATCAAATCTCTCCATTGAACAATATTAAGATGGGATCTAGCCGCCGTCCACTATCTGCATACAATCTTTTCTGTCGGTTCAAGCATTCGAAGATCGTCACCACCAAGGCCAACGATGATGGTAACACTTCTTCAATGGAGACCAAACGAGTGATAATGTCTATTCCAGCTCTGGAGGACTACCCTGTACTCGAAGCTGCAATGTCATCTCATGATCGTAGCGATGCTTTAGATGACACTGCTGATGCTGACGTAAAGCAATTTGTCAAACTTGAGATTTTAATTGTCTATCCAAGAAGACCAAGTACACACAAGGTACTTCATTTATTGACATTAACAAACTAATGTCTGCTAGTTGGAAAGTGTTGGGTGACTATTATCAATCTGTATTTGAAGAGTTATCAGAAGAAGAGAACAGGAAGCGTGCAGCAGATGACTCTTTTCTTTCTCCTCCATCTACTCCAAAGAAGATGAAAATCAGTGACAGTGATTCTTCTACCTCATCATCAAGCAAGAAGACCGTTCACTTCAGTCCTGATACCACGAGCATGCATGAATCAGTTGCCACTCCTCCTATCCCTGTTATCCATCAACCTGTTTATCCTGTATCTCCCACTTCGGTATGCACTGCTTCTCTTGTTGGAAATTATGTTGATTCTGTTGCTGATATTAGTATCATGAGCGAGGGTTACGATGACTTTCCTCCTCTACCCTTTATTTTGGAAGAAGAAAAGAAGGAAGAGGTTACCGCCGATGATTTCCTTTTACTAGTGGCCACACTGGATGATTTGTAATAAGGTGGCACATGAGTTGTTCATCAGAGTTGTTCATCGGGAGAGAAGAAGATATGGAATGTGTTGATTTGTATGAATGTGCACTATTCCATTATGTAACAGTTGGGTAATGAGCTGAATTGTACAATACAATGTAAAGTAGATGTAATAATGTTTTCTTAACAACTACATAGGAATTTCCAGCCCTTCGTACAGGGTCGGTGAGTATGATTCTTTCCTTGATCGGAATGTATGAGAAAACACCACCGAAATATGATATAAGATGTCACAGAATGAACTCATACCAGAATAAAATACTCGATAGTCTACTCTATCTATAGAAGCCTATGTCCTCCCTTTAAGATGGAGAATCAAAGCATTTAAGACATGTTTGGATGAGTCTACTCAAACAAATCAATACTTTAACTTATTGTACAATTGCTATTATTTAGGTAAATCTGTTCGGTATTGGAGTTTCTATTGGGCTTGGTGTTGGTGAATCAGTTTCCACTGGAGCTGGTGTTATGGGCTGGAAGAAGTACATATAAGTGAGTGTTAGTTTGCAGATTAACAGAACAATAAATAGACGAGTTGACTTTTATTAACTTACCTCGGGAGTTGGTGTCTCCGTCTCAACTGGTGCTGGTATAATGGGCTGTGATAGACGAGCAAAACGTTACTGGTTAGATCGAGGCATATAAACCATAGACATTCAGTTTCATCACAATCTATTCTTACCTCAGGAGTTGGCTTATCGGTTGGTGCCGGTGAGGGCTCAGGAGTTGGATTTAAAGTTGGCTGTATTAGAGTGAAGATGTAGACATAAGTTGTTAGTAAGAACTGTCTTAAATTGGAACATAATACAAATAGCATCAAAAGCAATAACATACCCCAGGTGTTGGAATTGACGTAGGCTGTTGAGTTGGATTCAGAGTCACAACAGTTGGCTCTGGTGTAGGTTTAGCTTTGCAATTTCCAATGAAAAGCCAACTTTGTGAATTTATCGATGGCGCCTTGGAACAATTGTTGCCAATGCATTCATACACTCCTCTATTTAATCCGCCCGGTGGTTTTATAAATGACACTCTATCTGTCTTCTTGTAACTCTCAGATGTAGAAAACAACAACGGGCATTCTGAAAAGTTGATTATGGTTGGTTTTAGTGTGGTTGTTGTAGATGTGGTTGTTGTAGACGTTGTAGTAGACGTGGTTGTAGTTGTGGCTACTTGAGGTGACCTCGTTGGAGAAACAGATGGTGATTGAGTTACTGGTTTATTTGTGGGCGCATTAGTGCTCTTAACAACAGGAGAGGATGATGGAGAATCCGTAGGTGGCACCGTGACCGGTGATTCAGTCACTGGTTTTAAGGTTGTAGGTGCATTAGTACTTTGGACAGGAGATTGACTAGGCGCCTTAGTATCTGGAGTGTTTTGGAAAGGAGATTGAGTAGGTGACGGGGTATCTGGGATATTTGTCGGTGACAGAGATGGTCTTCTGGATGGTTCCCGGCTGTTGTACGCATATGAAGAGAGGTGATATGAATTGTAAGTTGGATAATTAGACATGATCAGCATAAACAATAGTAATAGCAACACTCACGTTGGCCTCTTTGTCGGCTTTCTTGATGGACTAGGTGTTGACGTATCAATCACGCAAAAGTCATTCCCTTGTGTATCAATACCCGAACAACCAGGAACATCTCTATCATCAATATTTCGTTTCATACAAACTAAACCCTCGGCACAATCATCGTCCCGATCACAGTCTCCTTCACAGAGCTGTAAAGGAAAGACATCATCCCCATCTTGACCTACAATCTTAAACAATGGAAGACCATTCGTTGGATCAGTCGGTGATGGTGTGATTGGTTGTCTTGAGGGAAATTTACTCGGCTGCTGCGTGGGCCTTCGAGTACTTGGTGCATTAGTAACTGGACGTGGAGTTGGTGGAGGAGATATTGGTCGAGGTGTCGGTAAAAACGCTAACAATGCTCCAAAATCAGGTGTCGGTTTAGGCGTCGGCGGCACTATAAACTGATTCCATGCCGGACTTGTAGTCATGGGAGCTTGTTCTGGACTTGAGTCAGTGGACGGTGCATCAAGTTGGGCAACAGAAAAGGCAATCTCGGCTTCTGATGGGGAGGATTCATCGAAAACTGATTCAGGTGGATCTATCGGTTTGTTCTCAAGATTGCTCTCCAGATAACTCTCAAGGGGAGACGTGTCCGTGATGAATCCTGGTTCATCCTTATATGTAACCTCATCAAATTCCTCAATAAGCTTATCAACCTCCGCGTCCTGTTCCTTAACTTCTTGAGGGTCACTTTCACCATCTTGTCCTTGAGGATTATATCCATCCACACAACAAACACTTGGTATATCATCTCTTGTGGGCATGGCAATAGTTACCCCATTTGCCGCACTAGCAGCATTTGACGTACCATTTCTATTACTCATAATAACAGCAGTTGTTGCAACCACTCCAATAATAAGAGCAAGACAAACACAAATCACAATAGATTTCCTTGCATTTGACGAAATGAATCGTCGATAATGATGTCCGTACGATCTATAGATACTTCGTCTATACCGTTCTCTTAATTCATTCGTAAACAGCTGAGATACACCATTGCTACTTATTATTGAGGGTGTATCCGAGGGTGTCGGATAACTATTAAGCTTATCGGAATCAAACATCTTACCACCATGGGGGGTATTAATTAATACCTCCTTGGGTGGTTTTATACGGAATGGTTGCTCGGGGAAATTAATATGTTCAGGATCAAGTTGGTGTTGGTGATTTAAATCTGGCATTTGCTGTAACTGTCTCATCCTACTTGGGGATGTTATATCATGATGATGATGAATAGTAGGTTGTAGTGCAATGGAATACCATGGAGAACCTTGGACAAGATTATTCTTCTTCCGTTTTGTCATGGGTATTAATATCTTCTTGGAGTTTACCTTCTTCCTCGGTGTCTCGTTTTCTTGTGAGGATTGTGGACTACAACTTATATTATGTGTAGATGAGTGCCGACCTAATCGGAACCCGCCCACTCGACCGCTATTGACAAATCTTCCCTTAAACTGGGGAAAGAAATCATGTGTAATGGAACTTAATGAACTACCCCTACCATCGTTGGTACTTAAATCACTACTAACATTTATACATTCGGCATTGTCACAAAACCCACCAGTAATACCAGGACCTTCTCCTTCTTCTAAATAGCCTGGATTCTCAGCCTCGGCATTCTGCAATACCTCATCGGGACGTATGTGAGTGTCGGCCATGAAGGGTCCATTCCTTTGCATATTATAATAAGATGCAAATGATCCTCCCAAGTTACTATTATTATTTAAACTATTATTATCACCATTATTCGACTGAGACTGAGATCGTGTCAGTGTAGTACTGCTATTATAAGGTGAGGGTTGTTCTTCAACACCGACTATTTGAAATATACTCCGTGATGGATGATTTTGATTACCACCACTATTATTCTCATCTGCTAAATTTGTTATTGTTGTAAATCCACCGGAAAGACTGCTGGTGCTACCACCTGGGTAACATTCGAATTCCTCAACATATGATTCTTCATGGTCATTATCTTCAATATCAATTTGTTCGATGAATTGATTAACTAATGATGTATTATTTGCTCCTGCTTGAAGCATATCCTCATCGGTGGGATATTTACTCATATTATAGAGATATAATATACCTAATTCATATCAGAACAACAATAATAAGGTACACCGTCTCTCTATTTGAACACCTTCAACATTTTAGCTGTCATTGTCGATTAGAGAAGGCCATAAAAGAAATGCGCTAATAAAACATGGCGACCAAACGATGGGCAGTGCCATACTCTCGCGCCTACTACTACAACTACCTATCATCTCGGTCGGTCATACATAACAGTTGCGATAGATAAAGAGTAGAGAGATAGGTGTAATATCTCTGTGAGCAGCTTAGAGGAGGAAAGTTTATATCATATGAGAGGTATCTTGCAAAGAAAACTTGTATAACAACTTGACTTTCGAGTACGAGTTTGCATCAATTTCCATTGGCTTGTGGTAAAGGGGAGATGCTTTATCGTTGGACCTGCTAATTATTTATCAACTATACCAACAAAAAGTATAGATCAAATAGATACAACATATATTACAGACATCAGAGAGAACTACATATACACTAATCACAAACGTATGCTACGAAATCGAAATATGGGCAGTAGCAACAACAACAACATGAAGGAAATGAACAATTCAATATCAAACTTAACCGCTACTACTGCATCTTCTCTCAGTCTCAGTAGCCATCAGGGCAGTAGTGACAATGGTGAACAATATACATACAACAGCAACAATAGTAGTGCAAAGCAATCAATACGCCCAACATTATCATTCTATCAACAAGCCAGATCACCCAAGGCAATACTATCTTCAATATATAACGATTTCTCATTGCACCTATTGAGAGATTTGAGTATATGTTATTCAGTTTTTTACTTTGGTGTGCATTTTGCAAAGTATTATCTCCGTATTAATGGATACCAAAACTTTAGACCAATTCCACATCAGATTACAAAAGCTGGTGATGTATTACTTGATCTTAGTTTGACGAATGAACTAATCGACAAGCCTGATCAGACATTCAATTCACCAAGATTACGATTCATATCACTACAACTACCATTAATGATAGTCGTGTTTCTCGGGGCAGTGTTTCCTTTGGCTACTAACATTCCAAAGAACAATTCCTTTGCTAATATGTCAGCTGGAATATGCACAGTACTCTTCGCTTGGGGCATTAGTGAGCTTTGGACAAACATCTTTAAATATTATGTGGGTAGGCTAAGACCTAACTTTTATGAAATGTGTGCATTTGATGAAGAGACATTGCAATGTACAGCAGACCAGCATAGAATAATGAGTTCCAGACAATCTTTCCCTTCTGGTCATTCAAGTAGAAGTTTCTGTGGACTCCTTTGTGTGGTTCTCGTTTTACTTGGAAGGATTGGGCTCGGACGAAACATCGGAACGATCAGGGCATCTGTCAGAGGGAAGATGTTGCTTCTCATGTCCTTCACACCTCTACTACTTGCATTTTGGTGTGCCACTAGCAGACTTGTTGATAACTGGCATCACCCGGGAGACATCATTGCAGGTACCATCCTTGGATCGGTTTGTGCACTCATATCCTATCACATGTTCTTTCCACATATTATTTCAGAGCATGCCGGCATACCTCTATCAGTAATTAGAAGTGCCGAGGAAGGTCACGATAAGAGCTACGATTACATGCCTGTGGAAAAGTCTCAAAGACAAGAGAGTGTGTAGAGATGTAATTTAGGTAGATGTAGTATCAAAACTTAGATTAGTTGAATCAATTTGTACCCTTCAATAATTCCTCCAAGTCACCACTTTCTACCATTTCCTCAACAATGTCCAACCCTCCTACTAAGTCACCATCGACATATAACTGAGGATATGTCGGCCAGTCGGAATATACCTTCAATCCCTGACGCACTTCTTCATCTTCAAGTATATTAAAAGCATCATATGATACCGAATAGGAATCTAATATATCAACAATCTTTCGTGAGAAACCACATTTTGGTGACGAAGGGATTCCTTTCATGAATAGCATTATTCGGTGCCGATTGATGAGTTGTTTTAACTTGTCATCCATTGATACTACTTCCTCCTTCTTCTCTGATTCTTGTTGTTCTTTATTGTTTGCAGCAGCAGAGACAAAGGCAGCACCGCCGCCACTCTTGATTACATAATCATTCAATTCCAACTGATCTACCAATCCACCATCCTCTTCAGCCATTTCCTTTAATATATCCAACCCGCCAACTAACTCACCCCTGACATATAATTGTGGATACGTTGGCCAATCGGAATAAACTTTTAATCCCTGTCGTACTGTATCATCTTCTAATATATTAAAGTAACCAAATGATACATTTGCATCTGATAACATTTCAATTGCTTGACGTGAGAAACCGCATTTGGGAGTGTTGGGTGTACCCTTTAGGAATAGTACGATGGGTGATGATGTGATTAGTGATTGTAATCGTTTGTTGAGTGCTTCTTCTGGTGAAGTGGTAGATTGTGCATTTGTTGAGTCATCCTGCTGTTCAGCAATTGCTTGTGTTGGCAATGTTGTGGAAGCAGCATTGACTAGTTTGGAATAGTATTGGGTAACTAGTGCTACATCTTCGCCGCCATCGATGCGATCTAATACGATACCATCAGTGTTGATGAATAGAAATGTCGGAACTGTGTTTACGTTGTACTTTAGAGTAGGGAACATGGAACATGTGGCAATATTTCAGTATAGTTCTCAAACATGTTAAACATATGATATGCGCATCAAGATACTACTTACCTTCCTACTAAGCTTTGGAGCCTCTTCAGCCAATACTTTATAGAATTGTACAGTACCATCATTATTCTGTTCTGCTAATGTTTTTAATACCATATCAAACGGTCCACCTACATTTGAAGGTTCATGCCAGTCAGCCCAAAAGAATAGGATCGATTTTCTACCACTACTATCAGCAAAAGAGATGCAGCATCTTTGTCACTTGAAATGTCAATTATAGAAACCATACTGCATCGACGATTGCATGAAATAAAGGTTATTAGTTAGTCTAGAATGGACTAATAATAATCTGCAATTGTATTGACTGACGAGAGATAGGGAGAATGATTGGTAGGGAGCGGTGGAGTGCGGTGGTGGTGGAGAATCAACAAAGCTATTGCAGTCATTGCATTCAAATTTCTATTCCCAAAGTCACGGGGCCTCTACCAATTGCAATAGTGAAACTATCAGTCTCAGCAGGCTATACATATTTACAACATTGATATATACCAAGCAATTGATTGCTATTATTTCAATTCCGCTACCTTCCGTCTCGAGTACATATATCATCCAAATTATGTCCATACTTAGACATCAGGAGACAAGATATAAGATACAAAAGATTGGTGATGCCAAACCTCGACCAACCAAGACAACTCCCCAAAGATAACCACTCGACACATAATATTTAGAAGATTAGAAACACATACATTATAAGATATGTCAGAAGAAGACAACACAACAATAGAACCGCTCCTTTCTCATGATATAGAGTCAAATGATAGTAGTACCCCCATACAGCGATCACGTTTGAAACCATTTGTCATCCTAGTTGCGACCACTGCATCATTGGGGGGAGTTATCTTTGGGTTTCAGCTAACATCAAGTGGTGGAACGTTTGTAATGAATGGATTCATGAATCATTTTGGATGGAGTTGTGATGGAAGCAGTGATTCAACATGCGTTCCATTAAGTGAAAAGCAAATTGCAACAGAACGTGCATTGATCTCTTCACTCTTCACAATCGGGGCTACAGGAAAGTCCGCGTCTGTATTGTTTTATCATGTGTATTTATGATGTTTGAAGTACTAACAAAGCTACTATCTTCTCCCTCGCATCTTCCAGTCGGTGCAGTACTGAATTCATACTTTGTTGAAAAGTGGGGACGAGTTTCTGATCTTAAGTTGGCGTGTATTACCTTTATTATTGGGGCTTTAATATGTGGATTATCACCGATAATGGCAGTAATGTATATAGGAAGATTTATAGCAGGTCTTGCTATTGGTATGTTTGCATTAACATGTCCGGTCTATATTGGAGAGTGCTCTCCTCTTGATACGAGAGGTCAAATGATGACACTATGGCAGTTAGGCGTTACAGTGGGAATGTTAATTGGACAAGGCGTTAATATAGGTTTGGGGAAAGTATCTTGGGGATGGAGATTATCATACACTTTAAATATTGCTTTTGCACTAATGTTGCTACTCGGACTCTTCACTTATATGCCCGAAAGCCCGAAATGGATTGCATCACGGTCAAAAGATGATGATGATGAAGTACAGCAGCAACAGATTGAATTAAAGAATATTGTGGCAAAGTTAAGGTATGAACAAGATGTAGGACATGCCTTGGATGCAGTTGAACGTGAAGTGAAAGAAGATAGAGAGCTTGGTGATGCGTCATGGAGAGAAGTGTTTGCATCTGCGAATAAGATGAGATATCGAGTATTGCTCGGAGTTGCACTTCAAGCCTTTAATCAGCTTAGTGGAAATGAGGCGATAAACTTCTACTCACCCACCTTATTGGAGAGTATATTTGGCAGCGATGGAGCAATATTCTACTCGTTCCTCTTGGGAATTGTGAATTTTGTGGCGGTTGTTGTATCAGTATTGATAATAGATAGAGTTGGTCGTTTGCCGTTGTTCTTTGTCGGTGGTATAACAATGTTAGGTACACAGATAGCAAGCAGTGTATATCAGTCAGTGGCAGATCCAAGGTAAGCAGGTTTTGTTTAAAAACACATGATATGTTTTGCTCTTTTTACAAAAAGAATCAAATACTAACCACCCAACCCCCGCTCAGTGATGTCATTAACAAGCTCTTCTTCTCATCACTTGCAATCTTTTCGTTTTCATATCATGGAACTTGGGGACCATTGTCTTGGGATATCTGTGGAGAGATGTTTCCTCTTCGTGAGCGTGGGAAGGCGGTCGGGATTACGACAATGAGCAATTTCCTTTTCAATACCATCGTTGCTTCATCATTCTCTTACACCATGCAACTATCGGTTTCTGGATCGTTTGGTTTCTTCTGCGTGTGTATATTTGTCAATCTCATTATAGCATACTTCTTCTTGCCAGAGACGGCACACAAGAATGCGGCAGAGATAGAAGCAACTTTTGAGAATCATAAACCAAAATTATGTCGCTTTGTTGCAACAAAGACAAAGAAGTTATCAATTGATACTCATCGATCTCAATCATTAGATATAACTTTATAAACTGAAATTGTTATTGAATAATGGATTATCACTCAATTTACTAGAAGACAGAGGACGGACGGAGGAGAGATTCTTTCCTTGGTATCCTAATTTTATGAGAGGGTAATTTTGCAAGCAACTCACAACTCACAACTACCTGAATTATACCCACTCATCTATTGATTGACGATGAGATAAGCCCAGCGATCAATACACTAACCCCTGAACACAAGGGGGGCACACGTTATTGTTGTTTTTTTCATATTATCGCACCATCCTGGATACGGCTTGGTGGTATATGTATCATGTTAGCCACCGACTACTATCCTTCAACTTCATCATCTCAAAATATCAATAGTACAACAACCAATGATGCTACACCTACTAAAAGAAGAAGTAGCTTTGCCAAAAGGTTAATTCGAAGTTGCAGAGTATACATAATTTTTGCATTAGTAGTTTACAATATAATGTTCTTCAGCGGTAGCTTCGGTGATACTCAGAGTTCATCTTACATCGACAACATGCCAACAACAAACAATAACACTTCATCCTACACAAAAGTATTAATGGTACGATCAGTATCACCATCAGAGATACCAAACGTTATAGGTGATATAATGCTTGTTAAATCATTCTACACTGGACAACATGAAACACTTAAAGACGAATCAATGAAGTATTGTTCAAATCTAATGGCGTCAGATTGGTCATCAACAAAGTTACATCCATTATATAACTTTACAACAACAACAGATCAGGGTGTTACTGGATCGAAATCATATCCAAATCATATATTGTGTAATACTGCTACAAATCCAACATCAACAATGGAGAATTACTATGATACAATTCGAGTAGACTTTATGCTATTCGCTCGATCAGACGAATATGCACATAATATATCCAACACTATCGATTCACTCTCGAATGAAATTGACAATACCAAAGACCTAAGATATAAACCCAACATTGATGTTAGAGATGTATCATTAAACCCTATCAAATTATGGAATTGGATATTACACTGTACTGAAGAACGATTACAGGGATATGATTACATATGGTTCATGGAAAGTCCGTGTTATGTATAGCTACTTCATTTGTCTTTAGTTTGCCTTTATTTGATTTGCCATTGAAAGCCTAACACATGTACTAACATATAAGATTACTGTCATAATCTCTTTCATCTTCATAATATGTTCAACCGGCAGGATGGTGACATACATTTAAAAACATTAAATTGGCAAGCATTTTGGCAACAAGTCAAATTATTAAAACCAAAGATAACTCAAGCCGCGACTATTGGTGATATAAACGAAGAAGTAAATTTTGGTACAGTACATAATGTATTACGATATAAGCAAGATCCACGATTGATAGCCGCGGAAGTTCCGATTGTTGAAATCCAATCTCCATTGATTGAGGTACCAACGTGGGTTAAATTTCGTAATATAGTTAGTGTGGATCCTGAGCCAATGGAACAAATCGAACAGGGTGGCGAGACATGCTTTGATATGGCGTGGTGTCACTTGGCTAGGACTAATTATGAAGGAGATCAAGGAGTTGGTGGTATATCTCAGATTGCTTATCATGATTGGTCACCATTAGTTACTGATACATCCAAGCAGCATGGATGTACGGTATTGTATCAAACTCCTATAGTGCATTTGAGTAAGAGAACAATTGGTATGGAGGGGAGATTTCAGATAGTATCAAAGTTGCTTTGCAGATACTTTCGTTTGAAGAAGGGAGTGGTACCAAAGGGTGGATTGAGCAATCCCTTTGAGCTTTATGTTGTACCCAAGCCATAAAGATTCTAAACTTAGACTTTAGATTAGAGACTTCTTATCAAATAGATATTCATTCCTCGTCATAAAGGTCACCTATCTCGGGATAAATAGTGTCAAAGCTTGCGTCGGCCAAGTTCACTCGATGATAAATCTCAGCACCGATGACTAAGATGACAGTACTTGACAAGTGGAAGAAACTGACAAGGGGTCCGTAGTCACACCATTGATCTCGTATTTGGTATACAAACATCATTATAACAGCAAATATGATACCCCTGGAAGATGCGCGTTTCACGATTTATGAAGAAGAAGAGAGTGTTGTAACATATGTTAGTACATTTGGTTTGTAAAGGCAATAAAAAAACAGATCGAGTTCAAATGAAGCAGTCAAATCACAGAAACTTCAATAGAACACAAGCATTCACACGATAAAACAATACTAACGCGGACTTTCATCGAGATACCTCTGTTCATAACCTTGGTAGCTGAGGCAAGTTTGTCAATTGCAACTCCAACCATTATTATTGAGAGTACATGTAATGTTACAAGAGCCGCTGACCAACTGCACTCAGCAGTTTCAGGGTACCCACTCTTCATTATCTCTTCATCTAACGTCCCGAGGAAGCATGACATGCCGTGGGAGAAGTTTTCTCCTATACGTTTCGAGGGATATAATGTTGTCCAATTATCACCATCGCCCATCCCTTGCAAACCGTATGCAAGTGGTGATACCACAATTGCAAATAACAGTTGAAAGATAGATAGAACTGAATTCAATGTGTTTCTATCAATCGGCTGTCTCAACCTTGTCAATGTATGCTCCTTGTATAGTTGAGACATGCTGGCAGGGATTGCTGCACAGCAAAAGACGATTGTGTTATAGGCAGTACGTTCAGGCATTGCATCACTTTTTGTAATTATAATATGGTCCAAACTAAGCACTGCAGGTGTAAGACCAAGAAAAACAGCAACGAACATCAATCCTGTTCCGATAATATGAACTCTGGACAGTCCACCCCATCCCTTGATTGGCGGTGGCGCAGGAGTTGGTAATATTGGTACTGATGAGATGTCAGGGAATGATAATACCTCATTCATACTTTGCATTTCATTAAGTGTTGAGTTTGATACGATGTGTACATTTGAGCAAGTTGCTGACGATGAGTTGTTTCCACCGCCGGGAGATGATTCATCACTTTCATTAGCAGTACCTCTACCACCCGAACATCTTCCGTCGGGATGTACACATTGTGTAAAGCATGCAGTTAGTGGTATAGTAGCTTGAACTAAGATCACCGTCAAGACTGGCGGAACGTGAGCGCCACTAATGACTTGAAGCAGAAGATATATAGTATCAATAATGGCCATCAAACCGATATCTGCTAATGGTAATCCACCTAGTCCAAATCCACTGACATCAGGAATATTATGTTCTTTCTTTTCCTTTTTGAATAAATGTCCAATTAACATCCCCAAACCGATAAACAATGCATGACCACCCAATATCAACTCTGCTGAGAATAATCGGAATGGGCATACTCTATCAACTAATAGTTTGAATGTTGACCGTTCTGATGCATATGATGTGGCTAGGAATATAAACCAGAAGATTGCAGCGGTATTATTTCGTGTTGACGTACCTCCGGTGATAACTTCGTATAATATCTTTGAAGTTTGATTATTATTATTGTTGTTTTCAGTTCGAGTGGTTCTCATACCACCATAATTTGAAGAGCCATTAGCACTTATATCCTCGACAGCACTCAATGGTCCAGGAGAATCCCAAACATTCTCAACATCTGCAATAGCAACAACTGCAGATTGGAGTTTACCACCAAGTCTTTTAAATGATCTTTTGAAACTAAAACCACCTTGATCGATACTCCTCCTTCTTCGTCTTCGCTTAAACCTTCCAATGAGATAAGAATCCTCATCACTCCATCCATCTGAACCTTCCGAATCGGTATATGAGTATTCACCATCATCGTCTAAATCATCACTATTATCCTCATCTTCTTCTTCGTATGGAAATGAGTGGTCATTAGTATCTAAAGATCCGTATTTATTATCACTAGTGTTGCCAACATCTTGTGCACTTTCCGACACAACTACATTCTGATGCTGTTCGTGTATCTTCCTCTCCTCTTCCTCCGCTTCTTGACGGCTTAATAATCCCCCTAGCATGGTGTGATATCTCTCTACAATACATACAACAAAACAATGATAATAAGTTTACTCGCCACGAAAAAAAGGGGGAAGATACCGCAAGTGGTATCTTTACTAACTCTGCAATAATGTCTCTTCCGCTTCTACTCTCCAAGTATGGATTGGAAGATGCTATTTAATACTTGAGTTGTATATTTGCAGTAGTAGATATATCGTGTGTTTATCACAGTCTTTTCTGTTGTGGGCAGAGAGAAGAAGGAAATAAGTGGTATCCTTCTTTTGACATGACAACAATGACGGGGGTGGTATGATTTGATACTAGTTTACATGCAAATAGCACAGCTCAAACTACAATCTTATTCAAAGTCAAGCTCGGGATCCTCTACTCTTCCTAAAAAGACTGCCTCTCCAGTTGGACGGTGTACAATAGCAACAACGAATGGACGATCAAATATCATTGCAGTCGGCCGACGTCTAATGTTGATTCGAGCTACAGTCGAAGCAGAAGCTTCCGTTCCTTGTTCTGTAACTTTTGAAGCACTATGTAACACATCATCTAAATAAGCATCAGGTCTAGTCGTCATTCGGTCAAACTTTCCATCTGTCCAATCTTCGAATGCACTAGTAATGCCCATGTCCTCCAATGTATCCTTGAGGCTTTCAGCTCCTTCGTCTCCCCAAGCCAACTTAAAGCGAGGCAATTTCAGGCTTACAATTCTGTCTGAAGCCTGTTCTAATAGATCTGTAATAGGTTGAGATGTCAAGCCAGTAATGATATCATTCATTGAGTCAGTATCATCTGAAGCTGGGCGGATGAACAGGGAGGTAAATTCTGTCTCGGCCTCTGAGTCTTCATCTATCTGGTCACCATAGTCTAACACAACCGCAGAGGCACCCCCTAACTCTTCTATTGAGTCAATGTACTTCATTGAACGAGTAGCTGTCATGTATCTAGCCTCTGTTGTTGTTCTATCTCGAAGTTTAAAGTCTCCATCAATGGTCATCTTTGGGTCAAACGGCATTTTCCATTTTCCTTTGAAGTACACAGCGTTTACGAGTAATGCCAATACATCCCGAGGGATTTTCTCATCGCCTAGCATATCTTTTATCATTCCGTTGGTATTCTCCTCGATCCATTTGTCGATAGTACTGTATCTTGATGGCAACTTGAAAGCATCAGCATTGAAGTTTTTAGCAAGATCATCTATATAACTCTGTTTGAGTTTATCGGCCCATACAGAGTTTGCAATTGTCAACTGAACATCTGATTCATCATCTACTGTTGTTTCAACTAACGAGGGAGGGCCTAGTACTTGCTTTAATTCCATCTCCGTGTCGCTACCTTCTGTCGTTCCAATCAGAACCATTTCTAATGCCTTAGCGATCGATACAGGAGATATAAGAATGTTCCCAGATGGAAAGTTATCAACTACTGCTGCAAACAATTGAGTACCAAAGTTAGACGAGGGCATCGTCTCAGCTGAATCGGAATTCTCGTCAGCATATCTGGACTCTATCTCATTCGACATGTCATTGAAGTTGTGTCTGTGTCCGACATGGGAGAAGACTCCAGAAGTACCAAGTAGCACCAGTGCCGTAGGTTTGTATAGTTTCATATTTGTTTTGGATTTGTCAATATGTTTTACTGTTGTATGTCTATCACTTTTGTTGTTTTATGAGAGCATCGTCTGAGATTATCAGAGCAAGACCTAGGCTTCGGTTGTTTAAGACTACAAGGGTCGAGTCCCATACTAAGTGTGTATGGAAGAATTTTGCCTTCGGAAGAGTTGACGGCCGACTGTCTCAATATAAGGTTGATGGATACATCTTACTTGATGATACTACTAATAACTATCCAACTAACTAAGGTACATATAGATACTATAGAGAAGACTAAATGAGATATTGATGTGGATATCATATGTGTTTTCTATCTTAGTATTCGTCTATCTGTTTATGATCATGTATATGTGGTATCTCAGCCGAGTTCTCTATGGCTGATCTATCCGCATCCGGGCAGCTTTAGTAATAGGTGTATGACCTCGAGTCATTCATATCGTCTCTATCGGCGGAGGTGAGAACATATGATATTAGATATATATGTCTATTCTATCGTGGCGTATCTATTCTATGGCGGCGGCGTCGGCGTCTATTCTATTTAGTTTGTATATGTACAATTGTTCCCCTCGGGGTAGGCGGTTCATTGGTAGTCACCACCGATAGCACGGTTCATCGACTTCTCATATATGTCCGATAGTACCTCGTGTCTAAATCTGAGCATATCATTATCATTACTAAAGTCAGACTGTATTATCGGCAGCGTAGTAGATGATGATATTGGCATTTTGATAGTATTTGAGTTGGTATTACGTCTTGAGACGACGCCCCATGGATTTGTCTTCAAGAGTAGTGGTGACAAGAGTAAAGCATTGGTCGATTGTAAACTCGTTGTTGCAATGACGACGACGATGATGATTGAGATTAACTTATTCATAGTTGGATATTATTATTGAAGGATAGTAATGCTATTGCAATTTGATATTATTATGACTGTTACTTTGTTGTATGCTTTGATTTATGAGCAGCGGATAGTAGGGATTGGTCGGAGTTGGTCAAGTTTGGCGGCCGCCATTGTAACTTTTACAAAAGCTTCTTGCTCTTGCATTGCCGTTTGATCACTGTTTGTTCCTACAGCTGTCGTCTCCAAATGAAGATAGAAGTCTCATTTGACTTGTAGGTTAATATCAACTCTTCTTCCAAACACCACTTTGAGCAGATTCATCAGCTTAGCTTACCTTGCTGTAATGTAACTATAGCACTTGATCTACAATTTCAATTCACTTTTTAACTTAAAGCATGTTCAAACGTCTCTCTCTTCATTTGTCTTTTTACATAAATATGCACTTCACTTAAGGCAGAAGTACAAATAGAACTCTCATTATAGTCTAGTCTCGTATCACTGGAGCTTTCTAAGACTGAAAGCCTAGCAGGTACCCAGTGGGCAACCTACTAACCACCTACAGTATCACGACTGCTTCTATAACCAAAGGCACTCTTAACGACCCATTTCTTCGTCATCAGATTCCTCAGAAGAAGACGAAGAATCATCAGAAGACTCTGCCGCCATTTCGGCGTTTTGTTGTTGGACCAACATATCCATCATTTGCTCAATTTCAACTCTATCTGCAACGTCATTATCATTATTGTTGTCGTTACCATCGTTCACATCATCTATATTGGCTCGACGTGCACGATGATCAAGATATCTCATCAATCTCTCTTCCCCACGACGACTTCGACCTCTTGTGCGTGGAATAACATTCTTCTCAGCCGTGTGGTTGAGGAACTCCTTCCAATCCTTCTCGGTACATGATCGGATACTCAATTGATTTCCCTTGAGGCCGACCGACCCGGAGGCTAATGCAGCAGCAAAGCAAATATTTCCACCATCATTACGCACTTGCTGCCATCTAGTACTTGTAGCCTCCATTTTATTTGTCCGTCCATTCTTCTTGAATATTTTCAAGTTGCGGGCATCTGCATCATACTCCATCCCAAAGACATGTTCCTCCATACGACCTTGGCAAATAATACTAATAGTATTCTGCCATGCAACTCCCGATCCATCCTCTTGCTGACGGAGTAGGCCAATAGAACCTAGTGCATCTCCTTCACAAAAGCAGTAATATCTGATAATTACACGATGGATCCCCGTGTTCAAGATTTTATCCGTAGAAAAGATGACCTATAAATTGTATAAGTGTGTGTATTTGAGTGTATGAATGAGCACAAGACATGAAAACAAAAGACAAACACAAATAGAAATTTACCTGACGAATTCGATTCTCTCGAACCTCATCGGGCTCAATGAGAGAAGTGTGATGCCATTTATACCTCGTGACCAATACCTGCACGATGCGCGTTTCACATATTTATGAAGATTAAGAAAGGTAAACATAACTTTTGTTAGTATACGGCTTTCAAAGACATTCAAATGAAGGCAAATACAGTTCAAATGAAGTAACAAATATCACCGAGACTTCATATTGAACACATGAATTCACAATACAAAACAATACTAACGCGGACTTTCCTGTCCTCCTTTCACTTGTAAGCCTCCCGTATCAACATAAGGAATCAACGGAGCATTAATGCCCGCTGTTTTGGCAAAGATACGATCAAACGACAACTTGTTGCTGTTCCTTAGGAACCTCATTGCCGCACCGTCATCGCTTTTAAGTTGAAAATCCATGTAGAATATCTCCCTGGTAAGTTCCTCCATTTGGCAAAGCACACCAACCCAAGTCTTGCCATCAGCCGGTGAACTTAAACCGTGCCTATTCTTACCCTCGGCAAAGACCATCTTCTGCTTGATATGTTTCTTATCAGAACGCATAATCACTGTAGGGCCAGATGGCAGCTGGTGATTAAACCTAGTAACAATATCCTTGGACACGCTTTCAACCTTTTTGAATAATGATGAACACACACTTCCAACACGTAATAAATCTCTCGCACCTAAAAAGTCAACAATAACATCCAATATTTCAGTAGGCAATTCACTCAACGGGAAGGGAGTTAAGGAACGTTTCAACTCGACCAAATTACTCGGTACCAATAAGGTATTGCACTTAAAATAACGACATTTGAATTGATACTTCTTCCCCGAACTATATAAAGAGAAGAGTTCAATACATTCCATACAAACTCGTGTTGCCCTTGGTAATTCCTTCCCATCCTCATCACGAGATGGATATGGCCTTTTACGGAATAATTCCAATTCATTAAACCCCTCCAATCCTCGACACTCTAAACACCCACGTTGTTCCCACTCTTCTTTATCTGTACACTCCACTAATTCCGTACCACAATTTTCATCACAGGCAATTACGCCGCAGATACCACAATGTCGAATCCGTCCAGTGCAGGAATTTACATCATCTTTAATACATACCTCACATACTTTTAATCCGTATGGCCATGATTTGGTATTACCGTAACACATGCATGTTCTCATTGGTTGTGGCGCATCTTCTTCTTCTGATGATGATGCTATTGTTGTTGTTAAGGTGGTACTGTTGTTGCTGCCAGCGGCCGGAGATTGGGGTAAATCTTGATGATTATTACTGGCATTATCAAATAAATTGCTGTTATTGTTGGTAGCATCATCATCATCATCGTTGCCTACAAATGATTGATAAGACCGTGAACCTGATGTTGTCTTGCACAAGTGACAAACACCTGATGCATTTAATTCAACAATATTTTGACGTCTCTTCCTTTCTAAATTGTCATGAAGTGGCATATTTTAAGATATATACGACGATAATAAAGTAAGGGAATCCTCTGCCCAAGTAATAATTGAAGTAGGTTTGCAGTTTGCTGTAATTGTAATTGTAAGTTAAACTTTTCTTGAATGTTAATTTGAAAGTTGTGTGTGCCTGAAAATTCTAGATTGATTACTGTTAATTATCTTAAAATACTACCGATATACAAGGAGTTATATAGAACAGAAAAAGAGTGATAGTGGTTATTATATTATACTGCGATGGAGAAGCAGTTGATTTCCTTGTCCTATCAAATAAAAATGTTCGGATTTTTTCAGTGTTTTTTAGTTGATTTTTATGGAAAATACTGAAGCGGTCTCGAGTTGCAAGAATATTTAAATTATAAAGCTAGGTATGTACAAGAATTATAGCGGTCTCACCATTGTAAACCATACTGACTAAGTATGATAGATTATGTATTTGTGATAAGTGCTGCTCTTCACTAGAGGGATGAAAATACAACATACACCACCCCACAGAACAATCGGCCATCTCTAAACTTGTGATCGTGAAGTGAGCTTTTAGCATATCAAACAAATCATCAAATCAAATCTCATTGAATTGCGAGAAGGCAACAATATGAACAGCTATATAATATTATCCCTACTACTACTGCTCGCTGTTGTCGAGGGATTTGCCCCTCTCGCTCAGTCCACCACTGGCCGGAATAAAGACGCGATATCGAATTTGAGAGTAGCATCTTCTTATTGTCGCAATAAACCCATTATTATCTTTGCTGAGTCTGAGGATTCGAATGAAAGCGACGATACATTAGAATTAGATAGTGATGACTACGACTTCGAACGGGGATTTCAAGTGAGATTGATGAAGGAAGGAGGTGAAACAGGGGTCAAGGTTAAGGCTGCTAAGCGTTCAGTGGACGTGGCAACAAAACAGGTGACCAATCAGGCTAGACGGTCATTGAACTCAGCAACTTCATCAACTAAAAACGTGTCGGACTCATTACTTTCAGATCTTGGTTTGTTATCTAAATCTGAATGGGGTTTGACGCTGGGTGCCCTAGCTTTGGTAGTGGTGATTGCAATTGGTACTCAATTTGCTTCTCCTCAATCAAAGTCGTTCGCGGATATGTCAACTAAGGATCAGATCGAAAGACTGAATAGAAAGAGTGAAGGACCAACGGTGACAGAAAATGGGTATACAATATATTGAACAGTAGTACTTATTGTGGTAAGTATGGCAATTTAGAATTCACGCAAAGGTGCCGGGGTAAGAGCTGGTTATAAGTATGTCTAAGGGTTGCAATATAGACCGATCTGGAGGTACATTGCATATGAGAGTAACGAGGGATAGTCTCTAATCTGATCACCAACATGGTTAATACCAAAACTTAGCTAGCTACACTTCAAAATAAATCGTAGGGATAGTATACATACAGTTCAATTCAAATTACTTTTTTTATATCTTTATCATCTTCTTTTCAAACCTAAACCCTCGGAGCTCTACATACAAAACAAGAGACACATGATGTGCACATTGATATATTTAAATCAATAGCTCAGGGTCGAATTCACCATCCAGTGAATCTACCAGTAAATCCAAAAAGTCATCGCTGTCATCATCACTTGATTCGAAAGAGCTACTTTCACTAGATTCAGTTGAACTAGTCTCCAGAGTGGAAGTACTATCTTGGTGGTTCAATACTTCATTTCCAGCTACTGCCTCGACCGATTTGAAATCGGGAGTACTACTGCTATCGTCATTCACAATCACTTCACCATCTCCCTTGCTCATCATCTCGGAATCACACGTAGGGAGTCCAGCTAGCTGCATATCCTGCTCATGTTGCTTGACGGTCTTGTAAATACTAGAAGAATCAAAGAGTGCACCAGACTTCACTGCGGGAAGTTAGTTTTGTCTGATAGAGGATGAATAGGATCGGAGAACCCAAATCATCATATCAGAGCATAAGGTGTTGACCATAAATTACCCCAAGGGGATTAGCATGGGTACAACACATATAGTTGTGATCAATTCAAAGACTATGCTTGTCGTTCGATCTTATGTGCTCTCGATTTGATATCTTCCTTGGACTTGACGACCGTAGCTACATCATCATCAGGAGAAGCAACTTGCTGTGTCTCAACCTTGGTAGAATTCTGGGGTTCAGATAAGAGATTAGGGAAAAGGTTAGGGACGTTAGGAATAGTATGAGACGAGGAGGGGGCTGGAGGTGGTAAGGCAAATGAGGTCACAGTACTCGGGACAGGAGATATCTGTGGACTGTTTGGATGACTAATAGCCGTCGGCAAAGGTACAGCCTGACCTTGATTAGAAGAAGGACTACCATTCAACTGGGTAAGGAGTTGAATATGCTGTTCCATAGCACGCATCTTGTCTTCCATATCAGTGTACTTCTGTTTCCATTCAGAGAGCTCACTTTCAAGTTCAGTAATCCTACCCTTGATTTTATTCCTTGATGCCGCCGCAGACTCGCGGTTGCGCTTCTTTCTCTCCTCCTTCCTCCATGCGGCGAGTTCTTCCTTTGTCATTTGGTTAGGGTTAGGAGGAGCATAGAAGTTTTGAGGCTTGCCATGGAGAATTGATTTAGGTTTTGGTTGTGCTACCGTTGAGCTTGGTAGATCGGCAGATATCTTGCGCTTCTTCGCGGGTCTTCTACTTGCTGCGGCGGCCATTGTTATTGATATTGTTGTCTGGATAATATGATGGAGATCAGGGAGGCGAGGTTGTTATTGTTGTTGGTCTGCCCGATGCAAATGATGTATGGATGTTTATGAGGTAGAAAAATAGTGGTAAGTGGGGGTAAAGTCCCCACAGTCGTGCAGTTACAACTAATTTAGTGAATGAAGGGGTATGCATTAGATTGACGATTCCTACGAGTACATTGATCGATTCCACTGTACAGCTGGAAATAGTAAGGGAGGTAAACAAATTAATTAGCACCCCATCCCAAGAGATAATTGAATTTAGGATACACTTTTGTGTTGGGTTGGTATCCTTTTCAATCTAACTGCCCGAGTCCGCCCTCTTTATCTTCTCATTACAATACAATCCATTTGCTCGGTCTAGTTTATACCTTCTACTCAAGTGTAGTGATAGATAGTCAATATTCAGGCTGTTGACTCATTTCATTATTCACAACTCTATATATATTAATCATTATAGCTATCTTTCATTCGTAACCAAAAATGAGGCTTTCACTACTTCCCACACAGATGTATTGTTGTTTGGCTCCTCAGTCCTAGTACATTATGCCTACAAACTTATATATTTACAAACTTCTAAGCTTTCCAAGAACGGTAGCACCAACCAATGAAGCGGCGGGGGCGGCAACACCAAGAAGAGCAACAGCCAACGTTTGGACAGCAACTTGTGCAATAGTATCATCTGGTACAACCTGAGTAACTCCGTATGCGGCACCAATACTTCCAACCGCAGCAATTTGAAGAAGAGCCGGTGGGATATCTAAACCAAGAGCAAGAAGAGGAAGGGCCTGGGGTGCAAGGTTTATAACAGTAGGAAGAAGAGGAACAATTTCCGGACCGGCGGCCTCTGTTAAGATAAGAACCTCATCCAATACTCCCGCTTTTGATGCAGCAATAATGACTGGCTCAATCTTGCTAAGTGTAATTCCAGCTTCAGCTGACTTTGATAATAAACCAGATTGTGCAACCTTGGTAAGAAGACGTGTATTCTCTGCGGCCTCTAGGAAGTCTTTTACTGCAATGTTGTTACCTGTTGAGTCAACCTTTGATGTGGTAGCACCAGTCTTTGAAGCACGACTAGCAGTGGCATGTAGAGCAACATTTGATACAGGATGTTGTGGTGCTGGTGCAAAAGCAGTAGCAGTGGATACCATGAAGGCTGTTTGTGTTATGGGATAGAGAGAAGCAAAGAAGCGTTAGAGATGTATCATTTTTGTTTCATATCAAGTGTTGTGAGTTTGTCCAATGGTCAGGGTTTTGTCAGTCAAGCCACAGTCTCAAATCTGCAGGTTGTAGATATCTCCTTCATTCGTTATCGCCATCGATCTCGTTTACAGCATACTTGTGCACTTTTAAAGCATGCCAAAATGATCTCCTTATTTTGCCCCATTCAAAAATATCTCAGCATAAGATTTGAAGCTGCTCGTATTATTGGTAATTCTACATCTACTGATCTTGTACCCTCTCCAATTCTGATCCTCTATCTGTTGTCTACTCATTGTAATGGAGACGCAATGTATCTTATAATCCTCTACATAAGGTTCAATGACCAGACCTGATGAACCCTAACCAATCAAATACGACGAGTCAATAATATGAAACGATGGCAACATACAAACGTACCTCCAACGAAATGTGAAATCTTGACCATGTTTATATCTAATATAAAAATAAGTATACAAAATGCTAAAATGTTTCATCGAATTGCAATGAGGAGAGAGAAGAAATGAAAATTTGTTAGATCCACGAAGAAAAGGTAATAAATATCAATATTGATGATAACTCCAGCCAACCAATCCATTTGTAAACTAAAGCCTACTAATACATAGCTCCAAATGACTAGCATTGGCTTATCTTTTTTTTCCTCTCAAAAAAGATATGTGAAATTTGTCATCGTCGGCCAATTCATATAAGAGAAGCTCCTCGATTGCAACCCAAACATCTACCGCAATTATACGGCACTACTATACATATCTGCCATGGTTACTTACCGCTAGAATGCGTGCTAGTAGTTGAATTGCCGTCGTCGTCACAACTTGAGGAAAAGATCTACGTATGTGGTATCCTCTGGAAGTATGTATTTTCTTATTTGATTGAGGTACGACGTACAAAGTACGAATGAGCATCCTAAATATTTCCAAGCAACAAGGAGCAAGCCAACTTGATACATATAGGTTGATATCTTCTCTAATATGATGATATTAAACAAACAAGATGTTGCAATATGTCTTCAAATTATTGAGCAAGTCATACGTATTCGCTTTTAGAAACTAAGCTTTAGGCAGGGTAGTCTGCATTTAAATGTGCAGCTGGTCTTTAATTGTTAGCATGAGATTCGAATCATAGAATGATCTGAATGATCTGAAGATCATTCTATTGCTATTGGGAGGTATGTTACTTTGATACCTCTAATTCCTACTTTCTCCACATTCTTGTTTAATCTTCTAACCATCACAATATTACTTACTTATATACCCCACTAATCAAACATTATTATTTTCTAGTCTTCAATCTCATCTTCTTCTTTCTCTTCCGTAATTTATGCTTATTCATCATCTTCTTACGTCGTTTCAAAGTAGATATTTGCCAAATTGATAATTCATCCAATAATGTAGATGTCTCTTCCATTATTGAACGTGAACTACTAATAGCATCTTCCCAGCAACTATTTCCATCTACCTCATCTATTTTTCGTACCATGTTATCTATTGTAACTAATGTTAAATCTCCGGGTAGGGTTGCAATTAAATAATTTGAGATTTGTGATGTTATTTGTTGATACATTTTATTTAAGGTATTTGGTATAGTGAAAGCCGGAAGTGGTGATCGTACTGCATTTATTTTTGATACATCTAAATGATATGATTGAGTGTCAGCAGTACCGCTGTTGGTATTTAATAAGAATGGGTTGAAGGATAGAGTAGAGAGTGATGCCTTGCTGTTCTGCAACATAAAATTTTTGCAACAACTTAATGTTGTTGAGTTGATGGCACGAAGCATGATTGATGGGTACAATAATTCGATTCTGATAAACTATATATATATTATATATACGCCTCTTCTTTACTGGATTAATAGAGCCGTAGAGATATTGACTTCATCAACAACAGCAATAACCAAAAGAAAAGTTGAATTTATTGGTTTATTGGTATCCTTTTAAGGAGTTTTACCAAAATGTATGAACATGAAAACTTTTTATTATCAATTCATTGCTTCGTCATTTATTTTGTCATTGCTTCGGCTTATATATCTCTAATACCCTACTACCATGTCATCAAGCGGAGCTATGAAACTAACACTTGCAGCTACAGTCGCAACCGCTGCTGCGTCGTTGGCTTATGCATCGGCATTTGGTGTTAGTAGGCGGCGATCGAGTAGTTCAACTTCGTGTATCTCCACCATACCACCAGAAATATTACAAAGTGATTGTAGAGAGGAGGTTATTCTTGCTGTACGTCTTGCATTGGAAGGTAAGTTATGATGATGTTTGGAGTTTGGCTATGTTGTTACTTCATTCTATGTTGAATATCGCGTCAATACATATCATATGCACGTATCATATTATAATGACCCATTCTAATACCTACATATATATCCAACTATTCAGCTGGAAAGAATATGACACAACACTATGATACCAAAGGGACAGCTGATGAGAATATGACTGACTTGGATATATCAACCAAATCAAATGCAGCAGACTTTGCTACCGCAATTGATGTAATGAATGAGAATTTGATTGAAACATCCATACTCAAACAATTTCCAACACATAAAATCATTGGAGAAGAAGGAGTTGGTACTGGAACTATTCCACCACTAACCAAAGAGAAGACGTGGATTATTGATCCGATAGACGGAACAACAAACTTTGCATCTGGGCTACCTTTAAGTTGCGTTAGTATTGGATTTTGTATCAACGGAGAGCCTCATATGGGTGTAGTATTTGCACCCATGACGAATGAGTTATACATTGCAGTTAGAGGAAAGGGTGCATATAGAAATGGTGTTAGATTGCTCCCATGTACAGGCGAGAAGGCTACAAAGACATTGTCTAATGCAATTGTATGTTTTGAGTTTGGTTATGCAAAGAGTGAAGAAGCAGCCAATAATATGGTTGGTGCAGTCGAAAACTTACTAAAGCATGGTGTCCGCTCAACTCGTACTCTTGGAGCAGGTGTTCTTGATCTCTGCTATGTTGCATGCGGTAGAATGGATGTAGTGTATACTGGAATGGCTGATGAAGGATGGAAACCATGGGATTACTGTGCAGCATTAGTGGTTGCAATGGAATGTGGCTGTACTATTACTCATTTGACTCATTCATTTGAAGATATGGATGATGACGGAAAGCTGAGATCTGGATATGCATTCAACTTATACTCAAAGACTATGATCTGTGGAGTCAACGAGCAACTGGTAAAAGAGACGCAGAAATGTGTATTGAAAAAGACACCAATGATGTAATCAAGAAGCGGTAAAGATTTGTTTATGTGAATAGACAGATATAACACAATAATCAAAACTCTTCGAGCTATATTTACTTCTTTCTACTATCTACATTTCTTTACTTTCCCCCTACAAACATATCTCGTGTCGACTTTCCCGATCACTGAGATCACTTTAAAAGAAGCCACCTGCTGGTTCTGGTGGAAGCTCACCCGCACCATTCAACTTTTCCCTCTCAACCTTGATTTCATTGTAATACTTGGTCATAATATGATACACTCGGATATCCTCCGTATTGTTATACTTATCAGCAACTTCCATTAACATTGCCATCATCTTATCCAACTGCTCAGGTGTGTATGGTCGGGGTTGTACCGGGCCAGCGCGTTGTGAATTGTGATGTCCTGGATCTAAACGACGGCGTAATCCTGGTGTTTGTTGCTGCTGTTGTTGGTCTACCAATTGCTGTCCTTCTGCTAATGCCTGCTGAGCAGCTAATATTTGTGCCTCAAGATCTTGAATGCCAGTAGATGATTGCCCAAGTGGTAGTGTTTCCTGTTGCATTGGTGCTAACTGTGTTTGTTGCATTGGTGCTATCTGCTGAGTTTGTTGCATTGGAGTATATTGCTGTGTCATTTGTGGCTGACTTTGTTGCATGGGAGCGAGCTGTTGACTAGTCTGTTGCATGGGTACAGTTTGTTGTGGAATGGCTACTGTTTGTTGGGGAATTGCAGCAGCAACAGGGACCTCGGCGGCAGGATCCTGATTGATAACCTGGATTTGTTCTGGTGTTAATTGGGCAGCCGTCGGTTGTGGATTAACAGCAACGGGAGCCTGAACTGCTTGCTTTTCTACAACTGGCGCCGCGGCCGCTTCAGAAGTTACTGCTCCACCACCCTCCAACTGTTCTTTCAGTGCAACCTCTTGTAATGCCTTAAACTTCTCCGCTTGTTGGGCTGGTGGTTCATTCTTAACTACTGCTCGCCATACACATGCAACAGATGATTCATCAATGGGAGTTACTCCATCAACACGGCCTAGGAATTCATTCAAAGTTTTAGTAACCTCTGGTCCGATAACATCATCTGTTAATCCCTCATATGTAATTAGTAACCGATCTGCGGCGGCATAGCGATCCATCCAATAGCTGTAAAGGATATAGAATAACAAAGCCACAAATTATTAGCGGAGAAATTTATATACATATCGTGAGCACACTCCAACACAAACACTTACAAGATGAACTTTTTATACTCTGCAATTTCAGTATCAATATATGCATTCCTCCATTTAATCCATTCATCTACCGGTGCTCTTTCCGAATGTACAGGTAAATGATTTCGCATTTCATATATATGATTAAAAAAGCTAGGTATACTCTTCATGGGATTACGAACGACAATGAAGGATCGAGCGATCTTTTCATCAAAGTCTACTAATATACCATTTGATTGTGGATAGTGTGTTTTCACTGTAATAACTTCCTCACCACGGCCATTATTATTCCAATCATCTCCTGTTTCTAAACCTGTTAATGCCTCTACTAGATTCCAAGTCATTCGAGCACCACAGCCGGGGTATGATGCCGCATAGGTAATTGCCGTGCCCGGTGCTGGCTTCTTTGGCCATGTTATTTCACATCCACCATTTGGTAGTGATAATGATAGTCGACGATGATTATTGGTTGGTGTTTGTTGTCTGAGATTATTATTATTATTATTAGTGAATGAAGAAGGGGAAGATATCGGTACTAAATGTTTTGATACATTATCGAGTATGTTGATATCTGAATTATTTATGAATTGTATAGTAAAGAAAGTAATTGCTCCGCACATTGCAATTAGGGAGAGCGCCGTATTGGCCTTGAGAGGATTGGTAGTAGTAGCTCTATCCATCATAGTGGCTGATAATAACTAGAGATTGTGAAGAGCCGCCGCTAAATTATGTTTGCTAGTGACTTGAAATGACTACCGTTTGAGAAATTTCATTCTTTCAAATCAAAAGACCACCACTATCAGAATTTGATCGGTTGTATGGCGCACTATACTACACTACATCTAGAAAATCCTTTATTACACTCAATAGTATGCAGTGATGACGGATAAGCTAATAAATAGTAACTTCATTGACGCTATATGCTATTGCAGTGAACCCGGTATCCTTTGTCGAAGGGCAAAAATATCCAAAAATTTCACCACAAATCAACCGCACACCATAATACTAATTACTACTAACCCTTTATCATGTCAGCAGCCGAGGAAGATCAAGATCTAGTCGATTACGACGAAGAGGAGGAAGAGCAGAATGTAGCAGCCGAAGAAACTGCCGATGCCGAAGGCAAGGAAACAAAGAAGTGAGTTTATAAAAAAATACACAAAAGCAATGCCACCACCTTGCCAAAAAGCCATGAGGTGATACGAGGAGACTCCTCCTACGTCAGGAGGGTCTCCTTATATTACTTCAATTAAGCCATTTATCTGCCCCAAGATGTACGATTATGCCAAGTACAAATTCCTTATTAAAAAAAATCCACAAGATGTGAGAACAGAATTATAAATCAGCCTTAAACACAGTTGTCCATATCCCCTTGATTAAATGCCCGTCCCCGGTGAATAAACTCTTTAAATAATATACCCGATAATTTAATTTGAGGTGGTGTTATTTATTTGAAGGGTTAAATATAATTTTGCGGGATAGATATTAATATAAATATTTTGGCGTTGAGGACTGAGGGGGGCTGATTGAGTTAAGTCTGCGCGGTGGTATTAATTGGATAATATCGTGACTATTATTGCGGGGTATTTACGGTGTGGAATCATATTGGAGGGGTGGTTATACGAGAGGGATATTGGCAATTACCAACATTTATATCTTCGTCAGATAATCTTCAACAAGGCTTCCTCATCGACTTGGCAAATCAAACAACCGTCAAGAAATTATGGCTAAATTGGGTGTGGCAACCCAACGTGGCATGGCAGCTTTGTTTCATATGAATTTGTTCCTATATGTGGGGCAACCTATTTTCCGAATTTCTCTCTTACTGATTATCATTTATACTACATTTTAATACACCGACAATACCAACACCCATTACTCTACCAAAATCCGCACGGTGTTATTATTTACTCTCTTAAATTTCAATAAACAAATCCACCATTAATTTATCCATCAGGGGACATTATGTAGGAATTCATGCGTCTGGTTTCAAGGATTTTATTCTCAAGCCTGAGTGTTTACGTGCGGTTGTTGATTGTGGTTTTGAGCATCCCTCGGAGGTTCAACATGAATGTATCCCCCAGGCCGTACTTGGTATGGATATTGTCTGTCAGGCCAAGTCGGGTATGGGTAAGACTGCCGTGTTTGTTTTGGCTACGTTGCATCAATTGGACCCCAGTGCCTTCCCCGCAGGAGAGAATCAGGTTAGTGTATTGGTTCTCTGTCATACACGTGAGTTGGCATTCCAGATTGCCCATGAGTACGAACGTTTCTCCAAGTATCTGCCCGAGGTGAAGACTGCTGTTTTCTATGGAGGTGTGGCCATCAAGACTAACAGGGATGTTCTCAAGAATGACTGCCCTCACATTGTGGTAGGAACTCCCGGACGTGTTTTGGGATTGGCGAGGGAGAAGACACTCAAGTTGGACCATATCAAGCACTTTGTATTGGATGAGTGTGATCGTATCTTGGAGTCACTCGATATGCGTCGTGATATTCAGGAGATCTTCCGTATGACCCCACACGAGAAGCAGGTTATGATGTTCAGTGCTACCTTGAGCAAGGAGATCCGTCCTGTTTGTAAGAAGTTTTGCCAGGATCCCATGGAAATTTATGTCGATGATGATACCAAGTTGACTCTTCACGGTCTTCAGTTGTACTATGTGAAGCTCGCCGAGGCTGAGAAGAACCGAAAGTTGAATGACTTGCTTGATGCACTTGAATTTAATCAAGTTGTCATCTTCGTGTCAAAGGTTGCTCGTGCTAATGAGTTGAACCGTCTCTTGACAGAGTGTAACTTCCCTTCCATCTGCATCCATGCTGGTCAGAAGCAAGAGGAGCGTATTGCCAAGTACAAGTCTTTCAAGGAATTCAATGCTCGTATCCTTGTTTCCACTGACTTGTTTGGCCGTGGTATTGATATTGAGCGTGTGAATGTTGTCATCAACTATGACTTCCCTGATGATTCTGATCAGTTCCTTCACCGTGTTGGACGTGCCGGTCGTTTCGGTACTAAGGGTTTGGCTATTAGTTTCATTTCAAGCGAGCCTGACCAGGAGATTTTGGATAAGGTTCAATCTCGTTTTGAGGTTAACATTCCCGAGCTACCTGATGAGATTGATTCCTCTGCTTACATGAGTACTTAGGAAGGTTAATGGTATATTTATGGGGGTGTTTGGTTCGCCAAGTCAGAGGGGATATGACCTTTGGTGTTGAATATTTGAATAAGAATAAACATATAAAAAATGAGTTAGTTTGAATTCATAAGCTTCCCTATTTTATCTGCTAGTATGTTTTGAGGCCACCGCTCTTGTTTTGACAATAGAAATAACTCTAGATGAAAAGCTATACAATTAGAGCGAAAAGAAACTAAACTTGAAATCCAATCTTCCGCTATTGTAATGCATTACTCTATTAGGTTGTGTTGAGTTCTCTCCCACTACACAAGATGTATCTCATACATCATGCACACACTGAGCTCCAAGTCTTATCATCCTTCTTCTTCAATATGAGAATCACCTTATCAGCTTTTTTTTTGTAGGTAGCTTTCTCGATATCCCCGTAGAGTTTACCAAATGATAGGCATCGATCTTCTCCTTGTAGATTTGTCTCTACTACTTTATTATCTTCTTCTTCCTTCTCCTTCTCTTCAGTCGGAGCTGTATCTGATACCAACAATTCATCGTCCGCTTCTTTCTCCTTCTTTGCTGATGATAATGGCGCTACATAATTTGTAATAGTCAAGCATAATGATCTTTCAGTAAATTCTAAATTGATATTCTCATCTGGACATTCTCCAACTGCTGGTAAATTGACATAAACCTTTAATTTACTATCATCGTCTAAGAATGCGTAGTTTGTTATATTTGATTTAGCCATTAGTGTTGCCTTGCTACTTGCAGTTGCCGATGGTGTTGTTGAAATGTTACTTGACGATGTACTTAGTAATTGAGGTTCAATTTTTCCATTCCACTGAGTGGTTAAATGAAAGAAAGGTACATCAAATGGAGTTGTTGTGAGTTGTAGGTTTATCAAGAGGTCACAGATAAAAGAGTATAAAACACTCATACGCAACACACCTTCGGTCCATCGGCTTTATGTGAATGTGCACTTGAAAATAACAAAAAATATATTTTGTGAGATTATATGTACAATGTGAGATAATGCATATGAATAATCGTACAATCATAATACGGACATGGTATATAAAATTGCAATGACACAAGTCACTTGTGCAAAACCAAAAACTTACTAATAATATGCATTTTTCCCCTTCTGTTCTATATTATCTCTTAGAGCCGATTTAGATAACTCTTCGGCGGCGTTATCTACGCTATCAGTAGGGCACTCGTCGGCAGACATTGTACAATATGGGTAGGTGTAGTGTACCTCTAGGAGAAGTAAAGTTGTGGCGTCGACTGTCAACCTCGATTTCTATCGCGTTTACTCGCCAATCATATACTCTCAAAAAATGCTGCAATGACCATCAGACTCATCTCTCCTATTTCACACCCAATCGGCAAATATTGTAGCAAGTCCTATTGGATAACGCTGACAGCATTGTTATATATACAGTCTAGTTGCAAAGATCTGAAAAGTACACCTAGGAGTAATATATCAATATCAACTTCGACTCAATTTTTTTAGCATTTCAGTCTTCAGTGCATAAAAAACATACTCAATATACCATGAGATTGTTTACACTACTACTATCAGCTCTGCTGATTGTCAGCGGAGGTATTGCAATTGTTGTACAAGGATTTCAAACACCACAAAAAATAACAACAACAACAACTCCAATATCCACAACTGCACTACACTCCGAGGCATCTACCAATCCACAATTATCACGACGTCAAATAGGTGAATTATCAATAGCAACATTGGGATTAACAACATCCTACTTGGGCACACGAGAGAGAACACCCCAAGAGTATGGATTATGGGGTATATTACCTGTTGGACCCTACAAAAGAAAAAAGACGATAATGGAGACAATAGTTCCAGATAAAGTATGGACATTTGATCAGAAATTTGGTATATTAAATGTACAGGTACCATTACGTATGACTGTTATTAAGTTAGATGATGGGGGATTGTTTGTTTACGATCCAATTGCCGCAACACCAGAGTTATTGGGATATATGATAGAGCTTGAGAAGATACATGGACCTGTTAAACACATAGTTTTGGGATCTGTTGCAATTGAACACAAGACATATGCAGGAGTGTTTGCACAAAAGTTTAAAGATGCACAAGTTTGGGTTCAGCCTGGTCAATATTCGTTTCCATCTAATCTTCCAATTCCGTTTCTGGGATTTCCAGCTGGTCGGACGAATGTCATTCCATCTAAACAAAAAGATGCACCATCAGATTGGAAAGACTTTGAATATCGGACACTAGGTCCATTAATCTCCAAAGATGGTGCCTTTGGTGAGACTGTGTTTTATCATAAATCAACAAAGACATTATTAGTAACAGATACAGTTGTGGAGGTTACTAAAGAGGTACCCAAGATATTCGAAGACGATCCAAAGCCATTATTATATCATGCTAGAACTACAGTTACAGATGTTTTAGAGGATACGCCTGAAATCAGAGAACAGGGATGGAGACGAGTGGTTTTGTTTGGTTTATTCTTTACACCCGGTGCCCTGAATATCAAAGATGCCGATGTTGCTCTAAAGGAACGCAGACCAGATATCAATTCTGACTTTGCTGGAATCTATCCTTGGGATTGGGTTGGAGATGACATTGCAAGTTTCAAAGCATTACAAGGAGGGCTATTAGTAGCACCAATTCTACAACAATTGATATTGAATCGAGAACCAATCGAAGTGTTGGACTTTGCTGATGAGGTCGCCAAGTGGGACATTGAACGCATCATACCAGCTCATTTAAAGAACAATCTACAATATACAGGAAAGGATTACCGAGCTGCATTTTCGTTCTTGGAAGCAAAGGGAGTGCCGAAAGGATTGCCAAAGCCGCTCGACATTGACATGAAATCATTGAGAGATGCAGAGGTTGGCTTGTTGGAGAGTGGAGCTGTGGCAAGAGTACCGCCCTTGCCAGGGGGAGAAGTGAGCAGAGAGGACATCTTGAAGCAAACTGTATATGGATGTCGAGCCGATCTGTGTGCACCTCAGAGTAGTCCATAAAGTAGGCGAATTGAGACCTCGTCACTGTCACTAATGATCGTCATGACTGTACATTATACGTTGTGAGCTGATCTGTGTGCACCTCAGAGTAGTCCATAAATATAACAATCTAAACATTAGCCTAGCTCTGAGTGATCATAATCATTCTCCTTTCTCTCATACAACCAACTCCTTCTCATCTTTATCGCTCATCAATGTGCAGTATCCTTGGTATCCTAGCCAAACTCGCTCTCTACTCACTCTCATAAAAAAAGGATATCGACTTTGTTGACATTGTTATCTGCTGAACCGTTATCATGACGACCGCCTATCGCCTCTTCCTTTGCATGTTACTTTGTTCATGTTATGCCAGTACAGGTCCGGATAATGCGGCAGTGCAGAATGGACTTGCAAAGATTAGTAGTACTGACGACGAAACAACCATAAAAATCAAATCCATCACAACTCAACTATCATCAATGATGAAAGATAAACGAAGGAATGATAAACGGAAGTATCATGATGAGGATGATATACAACAGCAGACAGTTGCTATATTATCTCGTCCGTTTGTTACATTGGCATATGCACAAACTCTAGACGGCATGCTTGCCGCAACCACAAGCGATCAAAATGATGCGCCGACATCTACTACATCTAATATGCTCCTTAGTTGTCCTGAGTCCATAAAACTTACTCATCATTTACGGAATATACATGATGGTATATTGGTAGGTGGATCGACATTCCTAGTAGACCAACCTAGACTAAATTGTCGTCTCTCTACATCATCACCATCCTCTTCTTATTCAATTGAAGATCCAATGCCCATTGTATTAGACACACATTTAAACAATCTACAACGATTACTATTTAATGATATAATATCAATACAAGACAACATGGATATACCAGAAGATATATCAATTGATACAATTAAAGCTCACAATCCAATAATATGCTGTTCCTCCAATGCTGCTAAATCATTTCTAGACTTACTTGAACTATTCCAAGATCAACATGAACGCAAGAAGAGGAATAAGAAGAGTTATAATATAATTGTTACAAAAAAGATTGATGAGAATGGAGATATTGAGAATGAAATATATCTACCTATTAAGATTACTATACAAGTTGTTATTCATAATAAGAAGGAAGATGATATTGTTGAGGAACTTATAGTAACTTTACTACCGTGTCAGATTCAGCAATCAATACACAAGTCTACATCACTTGATTTACAACATGTATTACATCAGTTATATAATCAATTTAATATATTGAGTTTAATGGTAGAGGGTGGGTCAGGTATATTGTCATCATTTCTTAATGAATGTATTAATGTTGAAAAGAAGAAAGATAAGATTGTAGATTGTGTATGTGTCACTACTACACCCAAGGTAATTGGTGGTAAATGGGGTCTTCCGGCCTTTAGAGGGTTAGATATATTATCTGGTCGTACTGACAGAACATACGATACTTCAAAGAAGAATAAGAAAGATGATAAAGATACTGATGAAGATGAAAGTTTAAGTGATCAAATGATCAATAGAATGATAACATTCAAAGATTGTGAATTTGTATCATTGGGTCAGGATAGTATCTTTCTTGGACGGTTATAAATGTAGGGCGATCAAGAATAAAACAAGTCTTTTGAGTAATTTAGTATTGGTATAAAGCAAGTTAATGAAGAAGTTTGAAGAAGAAGTTCACCCAAAATTCTTGACATACAATCAAAGCAAGTGGCTCATGGCACAACGACGTTCACAAAATGATGTTAGTAGCTTCTTTATTTCTCATCAGCAATGCATTATTATCATCTCGGCACATTAATCCACCGCAAGATGATGTCGTAAGGAGAGGCCTACTCCGACCTGATGTTAATGAGGAAATCGAGATATTTTCACCTCCTACGGTTAAGTATAAATCCGATGCCACCACCGATGAGCCGATATGTTCTCGCCCAGGTTGTACCAACAAAGTACAAAGTCGAGGATTATGTAAAAGGCATTATGCTTACAAGAATTACTTGTTACAATCTCAACTTAGACGAAGTTGTAAAGTTGATGGATGTATGAAACGAACAAAAGCAGGAGGATATTGTCAAGCCCATGCGTACGCTCCAAGTGCTTATGATAAACTGCGCTCCGGCACGAGCTGTAAAGTTGAAGGGTTTGAGAAACAAGCTCAATCTCAATTGGGTGGATATTGTAAGAAACATGCCAGAGTACATGATCCAGATTTATATAATGAATATATTGCTGAAATACTATATGTTCTCACCAAGGATGTACGGTATTAGCACAAAGTCGAGGATTGTGTCTCAGACATGCTTATCCTTGTGCAATTGAAGGCTGTGATAAACATGGTGTAGCAGGAGGATACTGTCAAGTCCACGCCAAAGATCATGCTTTAGATTCATATAACAAACTGCGAATTTCCCAACTCATACCATGCAAAGTTGATGGCTGTACGATACAGACTGTTGCCGATGGATACTGTGCAGAGCACGCACAACAGTATAGCCCAGATGCATATGCCAAGTTTCGACTTCGGACGAATAAGAGAATTAAGCACCGAAGGAATAATGATTATGCATATAGGTTGGAAAACAATATACGAAATAGAATCAGGGACGAACTGAAAAGAGTTGGCAAATCAGACACTGGCAAGGTGAATAAGTATCTTGGCTGTACAGTGACTCAACTCCGAAAATACTTCGAGTTAAACCACTTTCAAGAAGAGGGAAATGAGTGGATGTGCTGGAAGAATCGGGGGGAAAGCGGTGTCCTGTCAATCAATCTTGGGAATTAGATCACATCATGCCAATTAAAAGCTTTGATTTGGCTGATGAAGAGCAGGTGAAGAAGTGTTTTCATTGGAGTAATCACCAACCATTGTCGTGGCAATATAATGCACAGAAGAAAGACTCGATTCCTGAAGACTTTAAATGGTGCAATGTAAAACAGAGATGGCTGTGGAATGAAGCTTCTGGAAAGACAAACTATGAGGTGCCACAAGTATAATATGATGTTGATGTTATCATTGAGATGGTCTGAATATCTCTTATCCCTGGTTTAATCTTCTTTTGTCTGTATGACAAGGCTCTTCTCAAATATCATTCCAAACAATGTATGGCGCTGCCTCTTCCTCGTTCATTATCTGCATCAAATGGACCTTGTAAACCAATGTCGCGTTGGGCTTGACTCGATTCTCAGTTTCAGAACCCCAGCCACCGACAACGCCGAATGCCATATTAGAAGGAACAATCAATTTCCGCTTCTCCCCAACACACATGTTCAAGAGACCCCTCTCCCATCCTTCAATCATTTTCTTCCTGCCAATCTGAAAGACAAATGGTTCTTCCCTCATGATGGATGAGTCGAAGAGTTTCTCTCCTTTGGGATCAGACCAGAGGGTGGCATTGTAATGAACCTTGAGGATGTCTCCCGATTTGCTCTTATCCTTACATTCTTTGGGTCTGTGGGTAACTCCAATTCGTAGCGGTGCATCGGGAGGAAGGTCGTCCTTCTGCCAGCCTTCGAATCTTGTCTTGTGCCATCCTTCCCTTGTCTTCTTCTTCTCCTTCTTCGGTTTCTTTCTCTTTTATAGTTGAAAGAGTAGATATCGTGGTGAGTAGTGAAAATGACACGAGTACAATCTACTCTTAATCAAACTAACCTCAGGTAGAAATCTTAGCCCAGCGGATAGGTTGATAAGTAGCAATGCTACGAGAATTAGAATGGTATTCATTGTAGTGTTTGTTCGTTCGTCTTTGCTTGATTTATATTGGTTGAGTTGAGTGTTGAATAAGTATTGAAAATAGTATGTACGTAAATCTACATCAAAAATTATGTGCACACTGCCGATATGTGGTATACAATATGTACATTATCTTAAGTTGACGAAATTAAACTACAATACATCCAACAAGCCAGGGTGTTCCTCGAGAATAACATTATCCTCTCCTTCTTCTTGTACAACACTAGACTGATCACTACCCAAGCTCGAGATCAATAGATAGTTTGGTGCAAGTTCGGTGTGAGGAAGTATCGCCCCGGTCAGCGGACTACGGTTCGATGATAGTAACCATCTTGATATTGCATGACGTTCATAGGTATGACCATCGGCACATACAACCGGATCAATCATTGGCAGTCTGGTAATTGGACAGCACGGCATGCCTGGAAGTGCTGAGGTATCGCTTTCATCAAGAGTCATATCCTGCAACTGATTATAGACACCGCCTACAGTCTCATCGTTCACTTCCTCTTCATCATCCGACAAGTGACTATACCTTCCGTCCAGATTTGTTCCATTAACAACATCTTCAACCATGCCCTCAACACCCGTCTCCCACCATCTCCCCAACAAATTAACACTTTCTCCAAGCACACCAGCGCCAACATATACCAATCCCTCATCGGGCAAGGTTTCTACAGTCTTGGAGATTTGTTCCAACGCTGGTGACTGTGATAAGTTATCAAACAAGTCCAATGTTTGTTCTTTAAACTTTTCAACTATTGCCTGATGCCGTTCGACGCATAATAGGAGATACCGATGCACTTCAAAGGTACACTGCCAATTCTCTATGGGCGTAGTGTATGAAAGAATTACAATATCACCGACTACCTCCTCGACACGGAATGTTTTGGGATAACGAGCTAATTTCGTTGTATACTTTGCGGGAGGTTTGTGTGTAGAAGATGCAGAAGGTAGTGTAGACATACTCATACTTGATCGAGCGATAAGTGGCTGCACAGTCTTCTTAATCGAGTAGAGCGGTATAGGATATAGCTCGTCTTCAATTAGATGTGTATTTGCAAATGTGCACATATCACCAGGACGTGGTGGTGGGTCGGTTGATTCGTATTCAATAACAATCCGTACCCTGCCTGCAGACGATTCATTCTCGTTATTGTTGTTATGGTTGTTGCTCTGAATATCAATCCACTCATCAAAGTACGGCGTTTTACCTGATAGTATTCTTTGTATGTTGATGGAACACTTTCCAATAAGATAATCATCATCATTCACTTCTTCGACGTCCTTTTCATTTTGGAATGGCCACGAGTTACCCTTTTGCTTATGGTTTGATCCATGAGTATTCTTCGAGAAGAGTGATAGTTGCAGTATTGGTGAAGATTGACGTTTCTTCTCTGGCTTTAGTACTGGTTGTTGTTGAATTTCATTATTGTTTGGTTTGCTACCACCACAAGAGACATCGTCCTTCTGTGAAGAGGATAATGTTGGTGCCGAAGAAGCTTGCTTTTTAACCAGTGGTCTCGAAGGTTGTTGATGATGCACCATCTTCTTCTCACCCATCCTTAATGGAAATGCAGAACATGTAACATCAAAGTATGATTGATCACTTCTTGACCAATGATAATCTCCATTCATATGTTCAAGTGCATTAGAGGTTAATTGTCCTTGATTGTTATATGTTAATTGTGCATAGAGTTGTTGATTACTATAGGGAGTTAGGTTACCACTAGCAATGGCAGAGGCTGGACTCATTGTTGGTCGTTGTTGATGACGATTACGTCTATGACTAGACAGTAGATTGGCAATCATATTCCCTCCTTGATTGTTTGGATTTGACTATATAAATATGAATGGTTAGTAAAATTTGTGCATGAGATATGCACAAAAGGAATAACATTACTTACCTTGACATGCTTTGCTTGCAATACCCGTACCATCAATGTACCCAATATATACTCCTCACCATCATCTACAATTTCTTCTACGTAGAAATTATATTGCTCATCGTCTTTAGATCGAACTTTCATGTTATCTTCTTCCTCTTGTTTCTTCTCTTCTATGGGGGCAAACTCATCAAAAGCCGTAGCCGATAATTCTGCACAATCTAATCCTAAGTTATCATAATAATCTGGTGATATGTCAATATCATTAACATCATCATCAGCGTGTTGTTGTACTGTATCATTGACTATTTCTTCACGTTCCACAATAATATCCCGACAGAGTGTATCAAAAGTTGTGTTGTTCTCATTCTCATCTTCTACTAAATAATCATAATCTGGTTCTGACAATACATTTGACTCATTATCATCATCTACTAGTATATCCTCATCATTGGCGGCATCAATACCAATATCAGCAGTAGTACTACTATCAGCCACTATCTCCTGTTGGTCATCTCCGACTTCTAAGAAAAGACTTACAGCAACTTCCAACTTGTTATCATCGCCGCCAGCTGCCATCTGTAGATATTGTATTGCAACATCCCGATCTGTAGTACCTGTAATGGTAAGGAATTGGTCTATATTATTATCTGCTTTGTCCATGGCAAAAGTAGCACAAGAAGAATAAAGTTTGAGATTTGAGAGTTAGAGTTGAGAAGATACCGGCATTGGTATCCTCATGAGTACTACCTGCACTGCCTTCATTTATCTGATCTGTTCATGCAGTTGTTGCCTCTAAAGTTGTCTATTCGATCCACCAAGCTGATATTGAAGCGCATTGGTATAGCTGCATCAAGCATATAGTGTTTGGGTATCACATTGGACTCTTGTGAGTATTTTTGAAATGTACTTGGCAGAGACATATCTTGTGAGCATGTTACGCATTGAGTATCAGCGTGAGATAGACTATTGGTACTTATATTATACTGATATGTTGGTACTTAGCTTCTCTACTGATGTCTCTATTGCCAGTACATTCTCCGGTATCTCTTTCAGTAAACCATTTCTACTAATTCGGGATAGCTGAATTAATCCTTGAACTGCATGTAACTTCTCTACTACTTGTTTTGTTCATTCCTACTTGTTTTGTTCATTCCGAACCATGACGTATCAACATAAACTTAGTTGAGATTACGCTTATTTTACCTTCCCGAATGAATCAATAACATTATCAAACACCCCCTTCATACCTGCATATCTATCTTCACTTGTTTGCAATGTAATAGTAACCAATGTAAGCCCAGCAGCACCTTTCAATTCTAGCAATGTAAATATCGATCGAAAATGTTGGGTTTTTACATTTTTGGTTAATGTTCCTGATGACTTTTCAGTCTCCCCAATCGGTACTACTGGTGTGGCAGTGTAATCAAAGTAATAGGCATTATTCTTAGAAACCGCCGATAACAGTTTGGAGGTATCTTTGTTTCCTGCTAAATCGCTCTTTGGTAATATAGTTGATTGAGCTACTTCATCAACTGACCCGAATGATGCTAGAGATGTAAAGTCGTCCCTTAGTGGTGTGTATGCAATGAATGCCAGTGTTTCAATCTGTGAAATAAGATATGAAAAAGTTAGAATGTTAACACTTATTTCATACGCACATTACAAATCATATAACTATACAGCGATGAGTTGGTCAGTAAGCAACACACTAAACTTACGGTATCAGTGTCAGGATCTTTCGAATTGGGATCAGTGAAGAAGATAGCCTTCCTTCTACCACTTAACTTTTGCTCTGTTTGTAGCCAAGACGCAGGAACTTTCATTGTAAAACCATATGACGTGTCATCATAGTTAGTAAGCTCTGATGAATCCGCTGCATATGATATAGATGGGTTTGAAGATAATATAGCTGATGTACCAGCAAGTGTGGCAAGTGATTGGGTACAGAATGATCGTCGTGCAATGAGCTCATTGTCAATATCTTTTTGAAGGTTGAGTTTTGAGGTGGCAAGTCTTGAATATGACGCCGTTTGGAATGCCGCCGCCGGCAGTAATATTGATAGCTTGAAGATGATAGATATCAGATTCATTGTAGCAGACGCTTATTATCGTACTATATTATAGGTAGCTACGCTCAATAGCCTGTATTGCAGGTGGTTGATATGAGTCATAATTGAAAATCACTTAAATTGCAAAAAGATATGCGGTATCGTATGGTATCTTGAGGGAATAGCTAGGTAGAGGGTAGGTGCCGCAGTTACTCATACAAACATTCATCAGTTATAGTTATCACGCATAAAGACATAGTACTCTATTTATATCATCAGAATTAACGCATTTCTTTTATAGCACTGACAACAAATTGATGAGTATAGCATACATATCTTGCGCAACATAAAGATTCCCCACATCTTCCTCTCACATTATTCCTCAACAGAAACACCAGTGAAAGCAGTTTGAGTGGCTACATTCTCTAAACTTTCCCATATATCACTGTTTAGCCCTTTGAATGAGTTATCAATATCTGCTAGTGTATCCTTTTGCAATTGTTCAAGAGCAACATTCCTTCTCTTTGATGAGAATAACTTTGAGACGATTTTGGAACAGCAATGGAATATATCATTCTTCTTCTTGTCAGCTCCTTTAACACTCTTTTTCTTCAAATGTATCTTTGTGTCATGATATCTAACTATTGATGTGAATAGGTGTACATATGCAATAATGATTTGCTGGTATAATGGTATCTTTGTTGGTGTAGTTGATAATGATGATGTACATTCATTCTCTAGTGTTTCAAGGTGCAAGTCGCTAACATCTCTTAGTACCTCAGATAACTTGTTCATCTTGAGTTTGTTCTTCGATGATTGGGGTAATACTAATTGTAATGCATCTAAAGAAGCATCGGGAAAGCAACAGAATATGGATGATGAATGTTGCTTTCCGCCGATTGTAGGTATATTACTGCTGTTGTTGTTGCCTACGATAGTCTTTAGACCAAAGCAAGTATATAACACATTCCCATCAACAATGGAAGCATATGCTAATGATGCTGATTCTTCATCTAAAGTACTACTCGGTGTAGATTTCTGTTCATTAGGTGTCACGGTTGTGGTATGCTGCTGTACCTCTTCCAATGTAGGTGCCTCATATTCAACAGCACCACCCGTTAATAGAAATAAGTAACCGAATGAAACTTCTCGTGATATATCTAATATAGCTGTTGGGTCATAAAATTGCAATTCATCGTGATGTTCATTATTGTTGTTGTTTATTTCGTTGTTATTTTCAATCGGAGTGGGTATATCTTCTGGAGAGAGAAACGCTGACCTGGATATTTCTTCTTGCAACATTATATTTTTGTATTTGTTATCGTATATAGAATGCAGGGGGTGGAGTGCAGCTTGTTAATACCGTGAACGTGATAGGTATATTATACTTTAAACTATTATAAGTGCACCGTGTTTTTGTGTTTTGTGTCAAGCAACTGATCCGAGCGTCTGCTCCGCTCCACTATTTTACTGGCAAAGAAATATTTCTTCGACTACCTCAATAGACAATAGAAAATCTACTTCTATGATTGGCATGCAGCAGGGGAGCTAGAGTTGGCTACCGGCTTCAAAAAATTGGGAACTTCGAAGTTCCCGATTAAGGAAATCATCGCCAAAATAGCCTAAATATACTAAAAAATGATACGTTTTAGCGATCATTTTTGGTATCCTAATGGGAATTTTGGCCAGCACTAGGGAGGGGGGAAATACTAATTGCAATTACAATATTAAAAATATCCTATATAGCCTAAAATTGCATATAGAATCGATTTATGATGGTATTTAGCCCCATATTTCAACGTAGAACTTATTATAAAGCAAAAACAGTATGCATTTTTACCTAAATAGTGATAAATAGTGGTATATTCATATCTAACTCTAACCAGCTCACATATACACTTCAAATATGTAGTAAAAGAGATGTATATAGTTTTACTATGTTTATAGCAATATTATTGCAATAAATACAATAGTTCCCAATTTTTGAAAGTTCCCAATTTTTGGATACCGGTAGTTGGTGAGGTGAGATACAGACACAGAGCAACTCTAATGTATGGACGGGACTTTATCCCTTGGGAGTCTGGAGGACTTCCTTTCTTACTCCAAACACCCAACGCATCATTTCGATCACTTCGGCGAGTTGAATTTCGACTTGCCGCCTCTACTTGCAGGTGGACCTGTATGTGAGTACTAAAGCGTGGTTGAATAGGAGTAGAAGAAGATCGACAAGCCCAGTATCACGCTACACTGGAGCCAACGCCAAACCTAATTGCAATTCTCCACATATCGACCGTACCGTAGTGATAGTTGCAATACAGTAGTCGGCGGCGGTGTTGACATAATATATAATCAATATATACAACAATCATGGGTCTTCCACTAGCAGTAACCGAGCTAATCGGTCATGCCCTCCTCTTCCTATTAGTATTTGGTATGTCGGCTACTGTCGATTTAGATTGTGTGCTGAAACAATTACACAATACTCGTGCATTAGGCATGGGTGTATTACTTCAATTCGTCGTGTTGCCATTTCTAGGCTTCTTGACGGTGAAGATGTTAGGGTTGGATAATGCCATGGGTTTGACATTGTTGGTTGTTACTAGTTCACCCGGTGGTAGTTATTCCAATTGGTGGTGCTCTATCTTTAACGCCGGTGAGTATATGCTATGTATCGTCTATTATATTAAAAGATGATATGTCAATAGACAATGCAATACTAACCATCTCTTTACTTTTCTCTTCGATACATCAGATTTGGCACTGTCCGTAACCATGACAGCAATTAGTACCATCCTTGCAATTATCATGTTACCACTAAACCTTGCAATATATACACCATTAATCTTCAAGGGCGAGGATGATGTGAAGGTTACTGAAATGTTAGACTTTGGTACATTGGTTACATCGATTTGTGTTGTATTTGGGGCGATTGGTGCTGGTATCATGGCAAGTATTAAGATTGATAATCATAACTTTCACATCTTTGCAAACAGGGTAAGTTGTGTTATATGTGTATGTCTTTTAAATGCCTACTCGTAGCCTATCTAACACATCACTTCTCTTGCATCTCTATCATATAGCTTGGAAGTGTTGCTGGTGTATCGCTCGTCATGCTGTCCGGTATCGTCTCAAGCGGCGTCGATGGCGGCACAAAGATATGGGAACGTGATGCCAAATTCTTCTTCGGTGTTGCATTACCAATAGTAGTAGCACTCTTCCTAAGCAACGTCATGACCACATATGCCGGGTTAAAGAAGCCAGAGCGTGTCACTTCTTGCATTGAGTGCTGTTATCAGAATTGTGGTATTGCCACATCAGTAGCGCTTAGTATGTTCCAGGGTGAGGACTTGGCAGAGGCAATGTGTGTACCATTTTTATATGGCTTTATGGAGTTTGCAGTCGTTGGGATGTACTGTATTGGAGCATGGAAGGCAGGTTGGACAAAGGCTCCACCCACTGAACCTTTCTGGAAGGTAGTTACTGTCAACTATGAGGTGCTACTACAAGAAAAGATGGCCAAGGAGAACAATAATGTTGAGGTACAATTAGAGCCTGGTTGGGAGAATGTAGAAGTTGGCAATAGTAAGAGCATTGCAGGATGTCTTTACTACTGCCACGAACCAGATCTAGATGATGTCGTTGAAATAAAGAAGGCAGACGAAGGGACAAAGAAGGAAAAGCTGGTTGATTCTGAGGAGGAAACCTCTATTGGAGAATCAGTAGCTCAAGTTTGGAAGAGTGCTCGTACAAGATTCTGGGAGGGACTTGGCTATGACCTCAAACCTACAGAAGAGGAGGCATAGATGTGATAGAGCAATAAGAGTACATTGTTACGGCTTTAAAGTACCAATGGTCACTTGTGACGAGTATGTGAGTGTTGTCTAGAACTTGGAACAAGATAGATATAGATGTAGGAAGTTGACTAAAGTTAACAAATAGATAGAAAGTTTGTAGAGATCATTAGCTGTTGTCTCTAATCTATCTACTTGTGACTTGCGCTTCTCTATCCGTGAATAACTTGAACTTGTCTGGAAGAGGAATCTGAGCTCTAACCATGACAAGATCTGTATTCTCGTCCATCCACACTGCAACATTGTCTTCACCATTAGGTTTACTCTGTTTCATGGAATCATACTCTTTACGGCCTACTTCGGTATTATAATACGGATGTTCTAGCGTAATTTCAGTACTACAGAGATAGAATCCATCTTCTTGGAATTTCGCGTTGATGAGCCCGCCACCGTCATATCTCTTGTCTCCAAGAAGAGGGCATTTCGAAACCCACGCCTAGGTTGTCATTAGTATGAAACAATGTTGAGACGACTAAGCTTGGGATACGAAAGACATAGCTATTGCAATCACTTACCATATGTCGTCTCTGGAAGATGCGCGTAAGCAAGATTTTGATAATGAAAGAGAGACTGTTGGTACTTGTCGTTTGCAAGGGTAATCAGGTAAAGGCATACTAAAACCAAATGAAGTTGTAAAATCACCGAGACTTCATATTAAACACACGAATTCACAAGATAAAGCAATACAAACGCGGACTTTCCAGTTGATGATGCCTGCCTGTTTTTGGTTTAAGTTCCACCAAGCTCACTGTTTCATTCAATGCATCTTTCACGCCTGACCATTGCTTCAATGTCCTCCAGATTGTAACGGCAGATTGAGGTTTCCCTTCAAGCTCCAAGTCGTAATCAATAAGTTGCCAATTGCATGATGATTCTTCTGACGTATGTATACAGACTCCCATGTTTATTGCCTCCTGAGATGTGATTTGAGATTCATTTGGCTCTTTAATATCACCATTTACAATTGCAGTATCTATAGAGAAGAGAGAGAATGTGTGTTGGCAATTGGCAATGATATAGAGTATACTTTTTGAACACATAATTTGTAGAACTTACAAGTCTTCTTAGCCTTACGCTCTCTAAATTGCATTCCAAGCTCAACCATCGCAGGTTTGGTTTTGGCACACACCAGCAATCCACTTGTACCCTTGTTTTAGAAAGAAGAGAAATATATCATGAGCTCGTGCACCCAATACACAACAAAAAAGAAAAGCATACACATAATCACTCACTCTGTCTATTCTGTGAACTGGTGCTGGTCGTCTCATTACCGAAACAACTCCTGCTTTAGGCGGTGTAAGTACCCAAGGAAGACATGAGTTGACATTTTCTCTTCCGAATCCGCCATTCTTGTGTGAAAATACAACAATGCCTTCGGGCTTGTTCACTATCGCAAAATAATCATCTTCGTATACAACGGGTAAGTCAAATGGTTTATCACTATCGTGGTTCTTGCATTCGTCATAATTATGTTCCATACGAACCTGTACTGCAAGTGTATCTCCTGGGAACACTCTATCATCAGTTTGTCCCATTACTAACTTATCCTTATTGAATATGGTATCCTCTCCTTTCTCGTTGGCAATAAGAGGACCACGATGTAATAAGATTCTTCTCCGTCGAACAGCTTTTCTTGCATTTGTTAGTGTTGGAAATTCATCTTGTGATAATAACGATAATGCTACTGGAATTGTAATATTATCTGGTTGTAACTTTAATCGATTAATATCATGAGAAGAGAACGTTTGTTCAATTTGTTCTATTGTAAACCCTGAAGGTGGGAAAGTTGTATGGTTTATTATTGAATAACTATCTGGTATACCTCTGGGTAGATTATCGACTGTGGAAGTTGTTGCGTCAATATCAATCTCCTCGTCTTGGACAATATCAGTGTGTTCATCTAATTTAGCTTTCTTATTGTCATTAGTTGACACGATGTCTTTGCTATTGGCACTCATACTCTGAAATAATGGCCCGGTATGGTGATATTGATGGCCAATAAAAGTACGTGCACGATGATGATGTATTCTTTGAAGTATCTTTGATGTTGATGAAAATGCCAATGATCTACTCAATATCTTAGAAGATGACGAAAGTAGCATGAACAAGTATAGGAAGAGGAACATTAGTATATATTAGCCATACCAATTGAGTGGAGATGAGTGGATAATAAGCAGCAACTCCTCAGTTACAAAGAAATGAAATGAGAGTGATCAGTGATCACGGCGAGCAAAATTGCATTGCAATTGGGCGGTGGTCTTCATATCAGAAGAGGGACTGTTAGCATGGGAATAGACTGTTAGTAGTATATATAGCATCGCTACAATGGCAATTCAAGCTATGGAGTATTGTAGCCATTCTAAAGTACCTACCAATTTGCTTGGTGCTCACAAAGACGGCAGTCGGCAGTTCACTTCCATTAAAGAGTTGTCAGCCACATGAAAACGAAGAACGTGCTTTATTTCTACTGTAGCATTTTTTCTGGCGTGGCCATAGCGGCACTGCACGGCTCTCAATCTCGTCATATCAACCAGTTTCATACCTCAAAACCACCCACCAACCATGAAGGTGACAATACTATACGGTTCCGCAACCGGTAACTCTGAACATATCGCTAAAGATTTAGGTAAAACAATCAATAATAACAACAACAATAATGAATCATTCTTTACCTCAGCAGATGTTATGGAATTGAATCATTTCAAACGTAAAAAGTTAATGGAATCATGGATTGTACCACCTTCTACTACCTCATATGATAGCAATGGTAATGAGTTGGTAGTGAAGAAACATGCAGTAATAATAATATGTTCAACAACCGGTAATGGTGACCCACCCGAGAATGCCGGACGGTTTGTACGATATATAAAAAAGTCGCCTCCTGCAACACTAACCTCTTTAATTGACACCACTACTAGTTCCAAAGAGAAGCCATTACAACACATGACATATTCAGTACTAGCCCTCGGAGATACAAACTATGATCAATTTTGCGAGTCAGGTAAATTGATTGATAAAAAGTTATCATCAGATGATTGGGGTGCAATAAAAGCAATGGAGGTAGTATGTGCAGATGAGGGAACGGGTAATTTAGAAAGTACAGTTGAACCATACTTGGAGGTGGTGTTGGGTAGGTTGGAGATTAGTTGTTTGGCTGATGATAATGTGGTAGAAGAGAAGGAGGAGGTTGAAAAGGAGAAAGAGATTGAGAAGTCTGAGGAGAAGAAGATTGAGACTGAACAATCGACACCACCACCTACACCAACTACAACAACACTACCATCAACAGTAACACCAGATAAATCAACATCACCACTGTACATCCTCTACGGTTCAGCAACAGGAAACGCCGAACACATTGCCAAAGACTTATCATCAACATATCAATCCTACCTATCCAATCCATCCTTTCTTGGATATTTCAATTCAGTAATCTGTTGTGAATTAAACTCCTACAAGAAACAATGTTTAGATACATGGCTATCATCACCCCCTAACCCTAACCCAACAAATCCACAAATTAAACATGGAGTAATTATAATATGTTCAACTACAGGTAATGCCGATGCACCAGAGAATGCAGATCGTTTTATACGTTGGATGAAACGTAAATCAACCAATTCTACTAATTCATTTCAAAATGTCGCGTATGCAGTATTAGGATTGGGTGATTCCAACTATGATGTATTCTGTGCCATGGGTAAAGTAATTGATAAACGTATACATGAATTAGGTGGTACAAGAGCATTAAAAGTTGGATTGGCAGATGAGGCTACTGGATTAGAAGATGTAGTAGAGCCATGGGTGGGTAGTGTTATTGGTAAATTGGCAAGTGTTTGTAAGGGTGAGGTTCATGGTGTTGTTATGAAGAATGAAGAGGAGCATCAGACTGTTGGCACTACTGCTACTGCTGCTACTGTTGTTGAGAAGGCACCGCCGGTAGATCAAACCCCTGTTGCTCAAGCACCTGCACCTGTAGCTCTACCAAAGAAACTCAAGGAATCAGCTTCCTCGATAGTAGAGGAGGAGAAGAAGACTGATACTGAAGAGTTAGTTGAAGAAGTCGCATCTCAAGCAGTCACGTCAACTGCATCTTCTTCTGACTCGTCAGCCACTGGAGGAGTAGCCACAATACGCAATCTTCTATCCCTACCATCCAAGACGCCACTACCAACATGTGAAGCATCAACATTACCAAAGATGGCATCAGCATTATCATCATGTGAACTGATACATGATGGAGAAGTGAAGCAACGGACAAGAGGTGATTCGATCTGCTCAATATCATCGGGTAGTTCTGGATTCCTGTATACAGCTACGAACCCGTATGAAAGTCAGGTTTTGGATGCTAGATACTTGACTAATACGACTGTAGATTGTGCACAACGGGTGACAAATGAGATTTTATGTGGAGATAAGAAAGGAGAATGGAATGATGACAAGTTAATTCAAGCAATGAAAATGTATGAAGATTCCTTCCCACTCTCATCGTCGTCGTTAGGAGATAAAGGAGCTACTCTTCAATATGACAAGAATGGCAAACGGGTAATCGAAATGACATTATCACTACCCGATGACTTTTCATTAGATTATGAACCGGGCGACTCGGTCGGTTTAATCATCCCGAATACACCTCAATCTACCAACTTTATCCTTGATATGTTAAAACGTCATCATGGGATTGTACCATCACAGAAGATTAGTGTTGATGCTGGAGAACCAATTACGGTTGAGGAGGCAATTCGAAATACAATTGATTTGGCATCGCCAATGAAGAAGAAACGTCTATTCTTTCTTAGTATGTTTGCTACTGATGCTGAAGAGGAGAAGGCCATGCGTCTCTTGTGTAGTAGCAGCAAAAACAGCAGCGGTGCCGACTTGTTTCAAACATTTGTCGAAGATCAATGTCGTACAGTTGTGGATATATTAAAAGAGTTTCCATCGTGTCAGTCGATTACACTTGAGGGATTGTTAGGCTGTCTACCGGCCATTCCACCAAGATATTATTCAGTATGTTCAAGTCCATTATATGATCGACAGAATACCGACAAGAAGAAGACAAATGATCATTTCCATTTGAAGGTTGCATTCTCTGTGGTAGATTACTTAACTTCGTCAATACCCGAGGATGTAAATAGTTCACGAAGGATGGGAGGTTTGGCAACACGTCGGTTAGAGTGTATTTCATCTCCCTTCCTCATTGGTGACAACAATCAGGAATCATCGGTAACGAAGCCAATTGTACAAATCTTCCCAAAGCCAACACACGAATTCCGTCTTCCTGCAAACATGTCAACACCTCTCATCCTCATCGGACCAGGCACCGGTATTGCTCCCTTCATTGGCTTCCTCTCCCATCGTCAGGCACAACTTGCCTCGCTTGAATCTACCGAGGCTTCTGAAATGACATCAGAGGGTACTTGGCGTGGTGGATACGAGCTTGATCCAAACGAACAGGCATTATCAAAGGGTGATGCCAAGGGATTGAACTTGGCAGTGGATTATATGAGTAAGCATCAACAGGTTGGGGAGGTTGACTTGTTCTTTGGCTGTCGACATAGTGATCATGATTATCTGTATAAGGAGGAGTTGCAGCAGTTCAAGGCAAAGGGTATTATAACAAACCTATATGCCGCATTCTCAAGAGATGAAGGGAAAGAAAAGACATATGTGCAAACATTAATGCAGAAGGATGTCGAATGTGGTAAGCGTTTAGTTGAAATGATTATGGAGAAGAATTCATCAGTATACATCTGTGGAGATGGAAATGCCATGGGTAAGGAAGTACAGGAGACAATTGTCACATTGTTGGCAAATGATTTGGTTGAAAAGACCAAGTGTAAAGATATAACAGATGGTAAGGTCAAGGCTGCAGCACATGTTGATCAGATGAAGACCGTCGGTAGATTTGTTCTTGATATCTGGTCATAAAGTAAGCCTAAGTTTTGGTGATAGTATTATAGTTAAACGCTTTACTGCACACTGTCTTCTTCTCCTGCTGGTGGCAGCTCATAATTGATCTTTCCAGAAGCTTCACTCCACATCCATCTCTCTTTTACATAACACCATTCAAAGTCTTTAGGAATTGAGTCTCCCTTCTCCATATTCTTTTGCCATTCCAATGGTTGCAGATTACTCCAATGGAAACATTTGTTTACTTCTTCTTGATCAGTCAAATCAAAGCTAGAAACAGGCATGATATGATCTAACTCCCAAGATCGATTTACATTACAACGCTTACCTCCCCAATTCTCCCAGCTCATCCACTCATTTCCCTCCTCTTGGAAGTAATTGTGTTCAAAGTACTGACGAAGTTGGTCTACGCTGCATCCAATGAGTGTCAGCTTCCCTTTGTATGATATACCAACTCTACTCAGCTCAAAGTTCATACGTTTTCGCAACTGCTCGCCAAGCTTGAAGTTCAGATCACTTTCAAGTCGATCAGCTTTCGACTTATTTACTCGAAGACGAAACTCACGGTATGCCCCTTGAGCATCCTGTTGTGCATGTTCACTGCAATAACCACCTGCTTTGGCTTGTTTCTCACAGCCATCAACGTCACAGCTCGTATCTGAGCGCATCATATCATATGCATCTCGATCATGCTCTTTGGCATGAGTTTTGCAGTATCCTCCTGCATTGACTTGTTTTTCACAGCCTTCAATTGCACAGGGATATCGATGCGTTTTACACAATCCTCGGCTATGTACTTTGTTTGTACATCCTGGGCGAGAACATCGTCTACTATCAGGATAAGCATGTTTTCTACACAATCCTCGTCTAGATACATAGTTTGAACAACCCGGATGAGAACATTGTGGCTTATCAAGTGTGGCAGATTTGTATCTCACTGTATCCGACAGTGATAAACAATTAACAGGATTGTTGATTACAGGCCAAAGGAGACTCCTCGATGCATCTTGTGGTTGATGACAGAATGGGGCTCCCTCTCTCGTCTTCGATTTGAACGAGAAACATCTCTGGAATGCATGTTGACCATGGCCGAGTACTCCAATGTTGCTTCGGTAGATATGATGCAACATAATGAGCAGACATACTTTCAGGATTTCAGGTGAACTTCAAACTCTGAGTTAGGTACTTCTTTCTTTGACTTGTGAGACTCTTGCTTTACTAAGTTGTTAATTCACTACTTGTAATAACACTACCATCTCTCACTAACACGACATATATAACATATAAAAGACAGTAGCTGATTTGTCCATTTTACTTGAGTTGGCCTGGTCTTGACTTTTCTCATATAGCTCGCCTCCTGACCAGACCAAGGAGGGCCTTAAGACTTGCATGTTTCAACACTTAAAGTTATCAATCACTAGATATCGACTCATGGTGATATGACTAGTGGAAAGTACTCCGCCTTCTCCCCAGCAAGGTGGACTTTGATATTGTGAACAAATGTACTCCTCGTTTTGATGTTCAACTTTCTCCTCAGTTTTCTAATGGAGTATTCACACTGTTCAACTGTTTGCTGGAATCGCTCTTCAACGTCTTCAAGCATCTATAAAGAGAGGAACAATGGCAAGATTTGGTCAGAATGATTATAAATTACACACACAAAGTGTCGCAGTTCAAATAAACTTACAAAGATGAGATCACGAACATCACGGAGTAGAACGAAATGCACCTGTTGGGGCTCGATCAACGTCATCCTGTGTAAATTAAGCTTATGAAATGTACTCGTAATGGACTCGATTGTTTTCCATCCACCCTCTTCATCAATGTGTTCTTCAACGCCAGGGAAATTGAGGAGTGATAGAACAAATTTGCAAGCCCTTGCACCAAACAGAAACGAGCGTGCTTCTGTAATATCCAAAACCAGACTATCATACATGGACTTGTCCATCTTCTTCACGTCATCTTTCGACAGTGTATGGACTTTTAGAAAGGCCTCACTCGAGAAGAAGTTGGGCATGGTTTGGACACCATATTCAAATAGTGCAGGTTGAAGAGTCATCAAATCGTGTATCCGCTCTAATGCAAAGTTGACGATGGATGAGATTGACCTGTCATCCACGGCTCGTCCCCAACGCTCTTCACATTCATCAACATTAAAGTCGACCACAGTTTCAGGGATGGTATTGATCAATTCTCGCAAGTGATACCGCACGGAACGTCCAATGAAATCATTCAAACGATATCTCACACCCATGTGAGCATTAGTGATATCTTGAGGAGCAGCACTGCTGCCACTTGAGCCTTGTGACAAGACAAAGCGCTTGACATCCTTCAATTCATTCATGTAATGTGTGAAAGCCTTGGTAAATCGAGCACTTGGAAAGTATCCCACCATTGTCTCGGCACAAGCCTCACTTACATCATCACTAGTACTCATACAATGAAGACATTGGATAGCCACATCCAAATAATGAACAGGCCTTAATAGTTTCAAAGCATTCTGCAATACCAATTCCAAGGCCTCAATACTTGGACATAAATCTCCACCACCTTGACCGACAACCTCACCGACGGTAGTTGTGGTAGATGAATAATCAAAGCCACTAAAGCATACCTTTTTGTTGATAAAGCATACCTCATTCTCTTCCTTATTTTTTAAGGATACAATCTCGGCATTAACCAATGATAAGAGAAAGGGCAATAGAGGTGTAAAGTTGGCTTGATCCGCATAGACAATACTCATTGAAGCAAATATCCTAGCCGAGACACAGGGGTATTTGTTAACCTGTTTCATTGTATCTGCTGGGATAAGTTGAGCCATCTTCTCCTTGATAGTCACAGAGGTTACATGTGACATATTATTCATCACTGCGGCGTAATCTTCTGTGCCTGCTCCACTAATGACAATTCCATCCTCTGTATCATCTTTCAATCCATCAATATTAATCTCGGTACCTTCTCCTGCCTTGGGAGTGACATAATCTTGATTATTAGTTGAAGCAGCATCGGCTGCAGTGGTAGTATCATCAATCAAGACATTTAAATCCATAACACGTGCGGCACTAATTAAACCACGATTTTTGGATAAATCAAATGTATCACGTCGATTCTTGGGACGGGCACGCTTGGTTGTTGATGAGACTGACGCGTCATGTTCCATCAACGTCGTTGTTGGCATTACTGCTGCCGCCGCCTCAGATTGGCAAGAGGAGGAAGATATTGATGTCATGGACGTGTCAGCAGCACTGCTACTTGCGGCATGCTCATCTAATGATTCAAGTACAGAAGATGCCTGACCATCACCACGCCGCAGACTACTACCACTGCCCTCACGTTTCTTACTCACTGAACGTTCACCAACCATTGCAATCTCACCACTCTTGCGGTTAGAAACATTGTCAGTAGATGAACCAATAACAATATCAAATGCAATCTTTTCAAGTGCCTGTGATAATGATACATGACCATTTTGACTAATACTAATCCCCTCAGAAGAAGAAGAATCAATATCCATTGCCTGAGGTTTGGAAGTTGTTTTGTTGCCAGCGGGAAGGGGCTGTTTAGATGGTAATTCATCATAAGGACCCTCCTGTTGCTCCTTATCATCAGCAGCACCAGTGTCAACGGCACCCTTACCACGTCTCTTCTTGGGACTAGTCTTCGTCCTTCCAGGAGGTGGATGACCTTGACTACTATATCTACGTTTTGATTTGTTAGTAGTCTGTTTCTTCTTCTCAACTTTTTTAGGAGCAGGTGAATCTAACTCCCTTGCCAAGACACGTATACTACGTCTTCTAGATGTAGATGCTGTATTAAAACCATCATCATCTTCTGCTTGGTTTACAGTGGTGTTTAATTCATCCTCCATCGAAATTGGTGGTACACCACAATTTGACAAATTGTTACTTGTTGAGGGTTGTGATTTCTTCTCTGGAGTATCAAGTACCCTAGCCTGAATACGTAAACTACGACGTCTATTATCCTTGGATTTAGTATCATCAGCACCAATAGATGATTTGCGTCTATTGCGTTTTGTATCACCTTTCTTATTTGACTTTAATTTTGGTGGTTGCAACAAATTATTTTGTGGTGGTGCATCTGATTGTGATTGTGACACGCAAAAAGGATCATAATTATCATCCTCATTTGATACTGATGGTATTAAAGTATCATTAATGTTGGATTTTGTAGTACAATCCCGTGGTGGTGATGATTGATAATTAGTTGCACGTGTTGAAGAGCTGCTCTTATAATTTTGGGGTCTTTTCGTAGAAGAGTGCATATCATGTGCACAAATTGAATCATGAGATCTTTCACCACCCAGAGAGGACGGTGTATTATTTGTAGCAATAGAAGATATAGGAGCCAATCCTACATCACTACCACTGCTCTCGATATTATTATCAGTGTCATCTTCATTTGCCACTGCATAACCCCTTGAGGGGTGAGAGGGTATTTTGGGACTTGTGTGTATGGGACGTCGGATGCCACCACCGCCAACGCTACCACTACCCCGATCACAACCTATTAGACTATTTAACGGTGGAGACTCTGCCATTCTATTCCTTTATTATATTACTTTAATAGCAACACTAAGCAGAGTTACGATTTTTGTTGCAAATGAAAACCGTCAAAATAAATAATAACAATCACGCTCATCTTAAAAATATCTGAAAAGGGGGAAAAACTAAAATGAAGAAGGTAGCTCCCTGGAATTGATCGCTCCCCTTGTTCTCCCCTATCCCCATCCACCATCTACAATGCAGGAAGAGTTCACAATGAAGATATCTACATCCTCTCCTATACACCGTTGTATATTACTCATCGGCTACGGCTGCTATATATTCTCTAGTAATAATTATTGTGCCGCATATCAAATCTCAACATTTTCATCATCTAAGATACATTCACATCATGTGCGTCAGATATCATCAAATCAACAACTAAGAAGACGATCTACCTCTCTGTATATATCTACAATAGATATTGAAGTAGCTTCTACTTCTAATAGCAGCATTAATAATATCAGTAAGTCAAAAGATGATGACGGGGTACTGCAATGGAAAGATATCATACCAATCTCACTTTTTACAACATTATGTATTGCGGTAGCGATATTAGTATCAACCTATGAAGATTATGACGTGACACATACTCGTCCATCTCCTTCTTCGTTACGCTTACCCACTACCTTTTCCAGTACATCAAGATATAACTTCATCGGTGCTGCTACAAAAGGGATGGGCTCGGGAGCAGCCAATCGAGGTGTTAAAGATACTAATGATCATCAGACATCATCATCTACTCCTTAATTTGAGGAATGGTATGGAACATCTGCAACAACATTACAATTCAAACCAAGTTATAATGAAATTATGTTACAACATCGTACAGAACGGATACCACGATGGAACAATAATGATATAGCCGACACAACCAAAGAAGAACTACAACAGGCAGTATTACAACTATACAAATCTATAGATGAATTAGATGAATTGAAGTTAATGGCAGATGATTATAATTGGGATGGTATTAAGGAATATTTGAATCCAGTTGCCAATACATTAGATGCTGCTGTTGATAATGGTCGAAGTGCATATGTTTTACCTACAACATTGGAATATTCAATGGACATATTGAAGACCATGCCTTCATATTATACAACTAACGGTGCTAGTAATGGTAATAGTATTGAAGTATCAGAACTAATTGGACTTGATTGGGGTAGTTGTGCATGGCGTCACTGCGGTGCAAAGGCTGATGCTCAAGAGGCAATCGCCGAGTTGTATAACAATGTAGGCATGTTAGAACCATTCGAATGTAGATTCATCATTGATGTTGTTGAAAGATCAATACGTGATGTGTTGGTAGTTATACCCGATGATATCAAACCAAATAATCAACAAGTCAAGCCCTATGTTGAATATATTCCACAAGCACAAGATGATTCTGGCGAGCTGGGTATAGATTTTGAATATGCTAATAGCCGAGAGCTAGCACGGAACGCTTTTGATGACTAATGATTTGATCAAAAAAAGTTTAATATCGGTTGATACATTAACGTTTTCTTATCATACTAAGCCCATCTCTCAAGTTCATCAATAAGACATCCACTCTATCATCTTTGACCACTTCACTGTTGAATCTATGCATCTTGTTAGCCAACTTTCTGGCTCGTCGATTCTTCTTGAGTAGCTCTTTATCTTGGCTCGTTTCAACTTCCATTGTCTCATCATCCGAATCATACCCAATAGATGCATCGAGCACTAGGCCTTTCCAAAGTACATTATCAACTAATATCAGACCACCTTTCTTGAGGACTCGATCATTACTAACCAAGGCATTGACATACTCGTAGAGACGAGTCTTGTCGGCATCGACAAAGACAATATCATATGCGGCATTAGTTGGATTATGCATTGCCAGTTCCTCAACAGTAGCTAGAGCGTCATTAACTCGAAGTAATTCACAGCCAGCAATGTCGTTGTAGATAAATGACAATGAATCCCCTTCGAAGTCAGGCACTGAATCTTGATTATAAAGCTTAGAAGCCTCTTGTGCTCCCTTGTTTCCAATACCATGATCTGTCATGACCTGTAAATGAGCTGAGGCAAGCCCTAATGCTCTTCTATCACGCTCCAACGAGAGTACAAATGGCCCTCCACCTTCACGAGTACCAATAGTATCAGTATTCAAGCATCTGCCTGCAGCGGCGGCACCCTCCAAGAAGCACGCGGTGGCATATCCTGTAAAGGTACCAATTTCTAATATACGACCTTCACGACTTTGTGATGCCAATGTCGTTAGGAGACTACCCTGCATCTGTCCTGAGACCATGTGTGCCCCCGTTGGTAGGAATTTATGTGTATTTGATTCTATTTGTGTCAATAGCGGTTGAGGTGAGGTAGAGTGTGCTGAACTGTAGTCATCCAAGTTTGTATAGACTTGCTCCTTCTTGTCGTCTTTTGATGTCGAGTCTTCTTTCACTTCCTCATCTTCAGCTGCAACACCACTACTACTTCTCCTCTTGGGTATCATACCAGAATTAACAACTCGAGTCTTACACCCCTCGGAACACGTACCGAAGAAAGTTTCACTACAATACTCGCACTGGACCATTCTTTTATGACAATTATCATTGTTGCAATTACTAACCAAGTGTGTTTTACGTCCACAGGTATAACAGTTACCAAGTTGATCATTCGTTATCCGTCGTCCCATACGTCCGTCAAAGACATAGTTGACTCCTTTGAACATTGGTTCATCATTTGGTACCTGTTCATTAATCGTACGATCATATGCTACCACACCACCAGCTAATCGACTAACATTTGTATATCCCATTTCTTGTGTTAGATATGATGCAACTTTAACACAACGTATCCCACCAGTACAATATGTCATTATTGGTGCATCTTTTGGTACGTCCTTTAATCGTTCTTGTAATACACTCCAGCTATCACGAAAGTTGGTAGTGTTTAATGGTTCTGCTAATTCGAACTTACCTACTTGTGTTTCGTAGGAGTTACGACAGTCTAATACTATTGGTAAGTCGTTTGATATACCGCTTTTGCTATCACCACTACTAATACTACTAGTACTTGATTCTCTAGCCAACTTCAACTTCTCATGCCATTCAACCGGTGGCATATCATACCCAGCATTTTGCCAATCTAACGGATCCTCCAGCCCATCAGCAACAATTTGTGACCGAACTCTAATATGTAATCGTTTAAATGGTTTCTCTTTCTCAAAGTCTTGTATAGTAATTGGTATTGAATCAATATTAATCCCATTTTCCATATATATTCCTAACACTTCTGATAATATTGAACCACCATTATCAATTGATAATGTACAACAATTTAAAAAGTTTGATAGGATATTAGATGGTATAGCCATTTGTGCATTAATACCTTCATTTGCAACATAGACTCGTCCCAATACTTTAAATGGTTTCCATAATCGTTTTAATTGCAATGCAGTATCTTCAGGGTCTGATATACCCTGTGGTGGAAATGAATAGAATGATAACATTGTTATAGTTGTACTATTTTGTGGATTTGACATGTTTTGTAGGTAGGTTGGTAGTGGTGGTGGTTTGGGTGCATTTGGATCTTTTGTTACATGCAATATTAATGTTGGACGTTTCATATTGGTAGATGATTCATTGTAGAAAGTTTCAGCTTGAATAAATGCATTCTGTACATTGACATCAGTTTCTAATGTCCATGTACCCATATTATCATGCTGTTCATCATCACTATCATAGGAATGTGTCAAGACATTACCATCAACATCAAATGTTGGCAAACTTGCCGATAAGATATATGTACTCTTCTTCAACCGTCGAAAGAATTCATGTATAGTTCGTCGTAATGTTTTAAGTGATGTGCATGCATATTCCTGTTTTCCTTCTTCTAAAGTAGAGAGTAATGACGGTGAACGTTCCACAAACATACGACCACGCTTCTCCCTGCCATTCATTTTCAATTCAGTTCGTAATGTTGGACATGTTACTACCTTTACTGCAAACATTGGTGGTGGAGCTCTGTCTCCCTTTCCACTACCATTACTTTCAGCACCATCTTGAGCGGTACTATTTTGATTCTCCTCTAAGAACAAAGTACGTAATCTTAAATTACGTCGTCTATCATTATCTATAACTTTTTGCTTTGCCTCTTTTTTAAGACGGGATATTGTATTACGTTTTTGTACAATTTGTTGATTTATTGATGCATGATATGCTGCTCCTGACTTTGTGTCTACTGGTTTGTTTGTGTTGGTGTTGGTGGATGATAGTTTTGTTTGTTTTGATGGACGATTGGTTAGGAGGTGTGATATTGATCTACTTTGTGTGGTTGGTTGATGATAGAATGAGGGATGAGAAGAAGGCAACGAAGTAAATGCCAACATGGACGACTTTGTATGTTGTCGTGTAGATGTAGAGCTACGATGTTGTAGTATATTAGTATGTATTGATCGATGATGGCTGTGTTGATGGCCACGAATAGCAAGTCTCTTCATCATCATACCAAAGCTACTTGTCGCCCTGATTGTCATACTACTATTCAATACAACAAAGAGTAGATATGATATCTTTAATAAGTATGTGTTCGTCATCATAGCTTCATTTGGTTTTTGGTTGCATGAGGAGTGATGAGGTGAGTTGTGGTGGCATCGCGACTCGCATAAAAAAAAAGTGCACACAAGATGTGCACAAAAAGTATGTAATTAGATATATCTTCTCTAATACGATTTCTTCTCCTAATGTTACCGGCCTACCTGCAATCTATTATCAATATCGGTAACTATTCGTTGATGATTAACACTCTTTCAATTGGTAGACGCCCGTGGTAGCCGTTTAGTTTATTCGTGTGGCTGGCTGGATGGTCGATGAGTAAGCATGGCCATTGCAATGATATGATTGTGCTTGCTCTCCTACCTTCATACTCTTCCTCCAAGGCCAGATTATGATGATAGTCTCCACTCCTTTATTGGGTAGTATCATATGTTATTGCTACAGCATCCTATTGCTGCATTTCCCTTACGCTGACGGATTTCAGACTGCAACGTTATCGGCAATTTCAATATCTTCATCATCGTCATCGTCATCAGCTCTCCAAGCATTCAAATGGCCAACACTGCCAATATTTACTGAACAAAAGGTAAATGATAGCATAGGTGAAAGAAATGGATTAGACTCAGATTATCCATGGCGATTTGAAGGACGGTTCATCTTCCGACCTTCATTGGTAAAAGTATCCAATAATAATTCACCGCCATCTGCATCTCTATTGTCATTATTTGGTTACTCGCTTGGCGGTTCGGTTGTGTTGGAATACGATATATCACCGGTAGGACCATATCGAGAGTATGTAACAATGGGTGGAGTAGTTGGATTGGGTAATGTTAATGTAGGGAGTGATGATAATGGCATTCAGAAAAGATTAGCTGTCGGTCAATGGGGTACTAACCTCTATGTTAATACACAAATTGCAGAGGATGTATGCCAGTTAGTTTGGGGTGTACCGGCACAAGTTGCAGATATTGACTTTATAGAGAGTGGAGATACACTCACAGATGGACCTGATGATAACAACGGTAATAGAAAGTTGTTCAAGCTTTCAGGTTGGGGGAATAATGCTCGTATATTAAAGAGCGATGACGATAATACAACACCACCAAAAAGATATGGCAACATACCTATCTACTGGACACCTACAATCAAAGCGTTGTGGGCACCGTTACTATTCTCTGGCGGAGGTAATGGGAAAGAAGAACAAGAGCTACTACCTTTACACAAACTTAGACTATCAGGAAGCGCCATCAGTCTGAAACGATGCCAAAGAATAATAGATGAATCAACAACTCAACAAGAAGGAGAGATTCCACTCGGCTTGGCATTAGTTGTTGATAATGTATTGATTGAGATTGGAGAACGAATAGCTTCTGGCTAGTAGATAGATATTGTCCAAGTTTAACAAATTGCTTTATTAATGATGATCCTACGTATCCACCCATCATCTCCTCCTCATCATCTTTTAGCAACGTTTACTCTAGTTATGTACCGACACTGAAGTACTTATGTTTTCGCTAGCCCAAAACACACATATATTGAATTACACCCCCTAATACCCTTAGCTACGACGTTGCTTCTTGTCAGGTGAAGGGTTTTCCATCATCATATTACCCATATTCAATCCCATTCCACTGAAACCACCCCTTTCTTGGATCATCCTTTGAAGCATGGCATTTCGTCCCTCCTCAATAACAGCTCTTTCTTGATTACGGATCATCGAGGCATTAACGAGTGCATTAAGACCATCAGGTCCTCCTTCTTGAGGTCCTGATTGGGTCTGTAGCTGCTGAAGACGTCCGTCTCCGCCATCTCGACCTTCCTGTTGAGAGGGAAGACCCCCATTGCGTGAGAGGTTCTGGAGATGATTGCGTAGTTGTTCCTCAACGGACTTTTGCCTTGCCAGGGCACCCTCAAGTTCTTGAACACGCATCCTTAACCTTTCAGCTGCAAGCTGTCCTTCCAATTCTTGAACACGAAGACGTAATCGGTCCTCATTAAGAGCATCGGCAGGTGACCCCGGATTCATATTATTAGAGGGCATAGGCATAGGCATAGCTTGTACTCCTCCACTCCTTTGGGCTTCTGCTTGAGCTTGGGCCATACGCATGATCATATTATGATCCATACCACTTGGGAACCCTCCCTGATTTTGGTTTAAAAGGCTGAGGAGGTTATCGGGTGCACCCCCCATCATCATAGTCCGATGATAGTCTTGTTCATACGAATTATCCTTACGCTTCTTACTCTTCTTTTTCTTAGCCTTGGTCTCCTCCTTGGGTAATCCCATACGGGAGGCATAGTCATTGTAATTCTTGAGACGTTCACGGTACATGTTGCGGCCCTCCTCGGCCAGATCATTAAACACCTCCTTGGCAAACTCATCCACAGTCTTCCAACTGTTATTCATGAGTTTACCTAAATCAAGGAAGGACATGGCACCGTTCATGGCATTCTGATTGGTACGATGTTGACGGTCCCTGTGGTTGGTGCAGCGTGTAGTAGGGTAAGGGTGGTAGAAGGATAACACATCACAAATAATGTGCACATCACGTGAGCACTTTTTCAAAAATAGTCCAACCACATACACCACAAACAAAAAATTAACTCACCGAGTATCTCGGGGCATGAGATTACCTTCAAGTTCCTTCCGGATATTATCACGACGGAGGTCATTCAGTTCTGGTGAGGGGTGAGAAGGGCTGCTGCCTTCTTCTTGACCATCTTCCTTAACACCCGCGGGATGGTCCTCCAAACCGGGAGATGCCTCAACTATACGGGTAATATCATCCTTTTCACACTTCTTCTTGGAGAGTGCATTGAGAACTAGCTGCCTTTTATACCGGTCTGGTTTATTGATAGGGATTGTGTATTGGTAGATTATATGATTCACGCACGGGGTGGTATGGTATAGGTTTATGTTGCAATAGAATTGTTAGTATAGTGGGTGGCGGCAAATTTGCAATGAACACATAAGTTATCAAAATATATCCCACGGCAGTATTGCTCTCTGCAAACCACCATTAACATCAACATAAATAATTGTACTTACAGAACAAATTAAAGGCACTCAGAGGCCGCTTTGGTTTCGTTACAACAGTTACTGATTGTTTTGCAGCAGCCACGACGGCAGCGACTGCGGCAGAAGGTGAATTATTGTCGGTGGCATCCATGATATATATTGCAATAAATTATTGGAGGAGAGGCAGGGAATAGAATTAGATTCAGTATTGACGCCGTGTGTCAAAATTTATGGTGTACTGTCAGCAGTGGCTGAGTTCATTGCATTAAGTGCGTTGAATAGCACATACATTGCTGCCTTATGTGTGCTAAAAGTTGATTATATGTGCTTTAACGGCCATCATTGGTGTCACTCGAAAGTCTTAGTCGTTTTCTTCTACGATTGAATAGGGGGCTATGCGGGCAACAACGCTTTAGATTGTACAATGAAAATAATATTTTATTTCAGAGCCCGCATTATTTTGCCCTCTTTTTATTCTTTGTCGTATTGCGAATTCCATTCTTTCCACAGCAGTAATACACATTCAACTGCTGATATGCACATGTATGGCAGTGGAGCGATCTTGAGACAAAATTGCTCACTCAACAATACCTACTCTTTAAGTTACGATATTGCTCATCTCTGCCACCGATAACACCGATCAAAGTCATATATGTATAATCAAGGGGCACAATATCTTCTGGCAGTTATTACATAGCACAAAAAATGGCCGTAGATTTTCATTCTCCTTCTGTTTTCGAATCTACTGAAGAGCCCCTGAATTTGAAGCGAATCTAAACTCATTGCAGTACAAGATCTCATATATACGTACATATGTCAGCTCATATTTATGTTAAATACGCGGAGAAGGATAACTGATACCAATGACACATACATATCATATAGCCTACTATCAAAAGAAAGGATACCTTAAAAGATACCGTCATCAATTAGCTGCAAGGTCAATAGTGGCGGATTATAAAGCAGCATTCTCACCATTTAGTGCTTGTTAATGCTAATGAAATGATACTATAAAGAACCATGCATTGCCGGGATGCGATGATCAGTTGTCCGCAGTAAATGATACCAACTCAAGTCGCAAGATGATAGATATGGAAGCAAATGAGATTATCTCTAAGCTCTGTACAGATATGTCTTGTCCTAGTTAGTTGAGCATTCAGATACATTTAGGCATCGTATTTCATAGATAGTATTAGCATGATTCGACTTAATTAAGTTTAAGTCTCTGGCAAACACAATACAATACAATACAATACTAAACAAAAGTTGATGGGTATGATCAAATAAGGTATCCTTTTGCAAGTCCTTTCCCGAGATCCTCTACTTATAAGATTATACAGATAGTCCCGAATGGACTTCTTCATACAATCCACGCATCTATTATCATCTCCCCCTATTAAAAACCCATTCTTGTTAAAGAATACCCTTCTCATATCACCCCAGCTTAATTCTCTACTCTCCTCTAGGCCATGTGGTTACCACCCAACCGATCAGAGGACGTCTTACCCTTATTCTTCCTTCCCTTTGGTTCCTTATGTGCAACAAACTTGGGCTTTGGTTGTTGCAGTTTACTGTTGAGTGAACGAGGGTTGAAACCGGACGTGACACCTTTACTCTCATATCGTAAAGGAGGCGGAGAATATTCCTTTGTTTCTGTATCCTTCATTACACGCAAATCGCGTAGGATTGGATCGTTATGTTCATCCTTCTTTTCAACTTGTGTAACTGTTCCTCCTAGGAAATCGGCAGCTGTTGCAAATCCTAAAGTCATGATTGTGATGTTTTTATTGTTCTTATGTTTTTTAAGATGTCGACGTAGTTTCTTGGCTAATAAGTTTGGTCTTTGCTTTGTTTCTATGTATTATAACTTGATATCGATTTCTCTATTCTACTATATATCTACTTTGTATATATCGTCTCTGTTCATTTATGAGTCGATATCTTGCCGTATCGTACAATCACAGTTCTTTTTCTACTCTGCATCAACATCTTGGATCTTTTGATTGCAGGGGTAAGATACTCGGGTACTTCAGAGCTAGCTATTGCCCAGAGGTATAAAATTCCGTGCCAGCGAGTATTCTAAAAAGATCTTTCCTTCTCACACACGGAGAGGCATCACCATGGCTGCCATCAGTAAGCCATCATAATAGGAGGACAGTGTTGGATAATATCATATAGTAAACATGTCGGTGACCATATTTGATAGACCAGTAGTTGCTGTTTCGACTGTATGTGATGAAACATTGCAAAGGAGAAAGAAAGGTGTAGTGAGATTCTCCCCCGATGATACATTAGAACAAGTAAAGGAAGTTCGACGACTGGACTATCCTAATGATTACTTCTATACACAATCCGAAACAGATAGGTGAGTTGTATATGCTTTGATATCTTCACTCTATGCCTATCTATTTTCTCACTGTGTTGTATCCTCCTCCTCCTCATTCATATATCTACTTTAGATTCCGACAAGAGGCAAGGGCAGAAAGATTAGGTTCGTCGACATCTCCGGTACAAAGAGCTTTCAATATTGCATCGTCATCATGTATAATGGTTGTATTCCTTATAATCGGAATAGTATCGGCGACGATAGCGTCGCTCCCTCTGTTGTTGATCCTCAAGGTATCCTCAAGTGTCTTCTCATATTATGATGGTTCATCATCTCACGATGACATAGTAGACTCGAGTATATTCCCATATTCATCTCCAAGTGATGATAACAGTAGCAATGGCAACTCTATAATAGAACAGTCATTGTTGCTTGGTGCTCTGGGTCCACAGCTCTCCTGTACAAAATGAAAGATACCATACCAAATAGACAAGGTGTTATGCATATGCACAAATTGAACACATCATTGTATGTAATGATGAGCCCCTCATATTGTATGCATAGACACATAGAGTGGACGAAAGAGACTGATTCTTTATACAGATGTCAATACTACAAGAATCAATGACAGTGTTTAGTAGGGCTTCCGGATTGTACAAATAAGAATGTAGATTACAAGTACATATGTTTAAACTAACAATGAATAAACTAGAGATAGTAAGTGACAATCAGGATACGGTGTGTAATACCTTTGTTGGAGATACTTTGAATGATTGTGCCCTGCTTCACTTGATGGAGATGGGGTATGTTAATGCAGTGCAACTCTGTCAAAATGGCGACCTTGATCGATACAACATCTAGAATAGTAGAGTGGTTTCCTCGAAACTCTTACAAAGTGAATTTACTTTATATACCAAAATATAGATTGCCCATCTGTAAATGCAAGCTCAAAAGAGACCCAACAAACGCGTTCTACTTCCTCCTAGTCTACTCTTCCTCATCCTCCGCGGCCTTCTTGGCTACCTTTCGCTTCTTATTTGCCTTGGAAGATGGAAAAGATGAGACTTCTCCAAGCTTCTCCTCCTCTGGAAATGCGCGTTATCGTGATTTATGGAAGATGAAAGAGAGATGATTGTAACATGTTAGTGCATTAAATGTCTAATAAGGCAAAGGTCACAAAGGCAATTAAACAAGGCAGATAAAGGCCAGGAAGTAGCCAAACCACGAGACTTCATATTGAACATACACATGCAAATGATAAAACAATACTAACGCGGACTTTCCTGTATTGAGATTAGCAATGAAGTGTAAAGAATCATTCTTCGAAAGCAAATGAAGAGATGAGACCTTGTTCTGGTGAGAGATACCAAAGCAACGGTTGGCTGCGGCCACAAGCTCAGGACGGAAAGTACTGCAAATGAACTGGGTACCCTCCTTTGGATCCTCAGGATCGTCTGATGGGGTGGCCTGTTTCTTGATCAAGCTAGCCACGGCTGCACGATAAGTCGAATCCAAAGCCTGATCCAACTCATCAAAGAGATAAAAAGGCGCAGGATCGCAACGCTGAATAGCAAAAATAAGTGCCATGGCAACCAAAGCCTTTTGTCCACCGGATAGCTGTGACATGAGAAAGTTCTCCGACGAGCGGCTGAAGCGGACCTTAACACCTACACCACGGAAGAGACTAACATCGGGATTATTGGGATCATCCTTCTTCTTTGACTTTGCCTTCTTTTTCTTCTTCTTTGTACCTTCCTCCTCATCTGATTCAGAGTCCGACTCTTCGTCATCGTCAGCAGCTTCTTCATCCATGGCAGTCCTCATAATGAGCTCTCCGGCTCCCAACGGCACCAACTCCTTGAATACATCCTTGAAATGAGCACTGACGCCTCTGAATGTCCTATTGATCGCTTCATCCTTCTTCCTATCCAAGCTCTCAATCAATTCCTTGACCTTGGCACCTCCCTCATCAATCTCTTCACGACGCTCAAGGAGCTGCTTACGCTGCTCGGAAAAGTTGACAAACTGATCAAAAGCCTTCTTATTCACATGAGAATACTTGCGCATCTTCTTGTTGATTTCGTCGAGTTTCTTCATAAGAGCTGGAATGGCCTTCTTGGTAAATGCAGTGAGTTCGGCAGCTGGGGGTAGTGAACCCAGTTCTTGGATCTTGCGCATATAATCTTCACGCTTTTGAATACACATTGATCGCTTCAAGAGATGAAAGTGGTATAGGAAAGGTGAGTGAGTCTAGTCTACAACAGTAGTCTATATCAAGACACACATTTACGATCTTACCTTGTTCAACAACTTCTCTTGGCTTTCATGACTACCCTCCAATTCCTTCTGATACTTGGCATCCTGTGTCTTCAACTTGTCAAAGTTGTCTTTGATACTCACAATCTCAACACGGAGGTTCTTATCAATGGTCTTGACCTCGGCAAGCTGTTTCTCCACATCTTCTGCAGTCTGAGTCGCCTCCTCAAGATCACGGCGCTTCTGTTCAAGTTCTTCCTTCATTTGAGCTTGGGAGACTCCTGCATTGCCGCCACCAGTACTAGAACGACGTGAATTACGGGACGAGGATTCGGTAAGCTCATTGCGACGCACAATGAGATTATCCTCCAATAAACTGCTCAACTTTTGCTTCTTGATGGTAGTTTCTTCCAAAACGTTGGTGTGCTCTTCAATCTCACTATCCAAACGAGTCTGTGATGCCTTGAGGTCATCCAACAAGGTTTGCTCGTCATCAGTGAGAGTAGTGGTAAGCTCTGTGCCAACCTCTTCTTCCAATCTTTCAACTTGAGTACCCAAGCTTGCAATCTGGGTTTCCATGTCTGGGATGTCCTCCTCAATCTGTGCCACCTGCTTCTCGTGACGTTCTCGTGTCTTGGCGAGCTTCTTAGCATCATCCTCAATACGTCCCATCATATGATCAAGATTGGCATGCTTGGCCTCCAAACGCTGCACCTCCCCCATAACACTTGACACTTGTTGATCCACCGCAGTGCTCTTCTCCTTCATATCACGATGTTCCTTCTCCAACTTGCAGAGATTCTCCTCGGCTTCCTTGAGGGTGTAGTGAGCACGTAACCGACTCTTCTCAAGGTCGACAAATCCACCCGTCAATGCTCCCTTGCGGCTGCAAAGGTCACCATCCAGGGTGATGGCATCCATGTGACTACGAGTGCTCCACGTACTTGCTACATCAACACTGCGTGCCAACAATTTGCGTGCAAATACATGTTCCATCGCACGTCGTACGGCAGGGTCAAATGTGATACACTGTTCCATGAGAGGTGCCACATCTGTACTCTCGGGATAACGTACGCTGTCCACATTGAGCTGACTCAAGGGCAAGAAGGTAACACGTCCTATACATTTTAATGGGAATTGATGAGGAAAGAGGACAGAGATATGTGAGTGAGTATGTGTTATATGAGGACAATCTCGTATCATTACACCCAACAAAAACTTACCAAGCTTCTCTTCCTCTAGTCGTTTCATCAACTTGGCCGCTGTGGCATCATTATCCACAATGATATGGAAGAGACTATTCTGTGCAGCCACCTCAACAGCCGTGGAATACTTGTCATCAGTTAGTTCAAAGTTCTCCATGACTAAACCAAAGTACTCCACACCGATACTCAACTTCTCACTGGCCACAATCTGTTTCAAAGCGTCAAGACCTTGAGAGGTGGCACGGGGCATACTCTTGCGCATATCATACAGTGATCTACGGCTTGCTTCCTTGGCGTCGTGGACCTTGTCGGATAATTCGTTGATACTACGCCACTGTTCCTTACGTGAGTCGGCCATCTCATTACGTTCACGTTTCTTCTCATCAATATTCTTGGTAATATTTTCAAGGAGTTTGGTCTTTTCCTTGAGTTCCTTCTTCTTCGCCTCGACATCCTTACCCTCAGTGACGAGTGACTTACGAAGGGAAGACAACTTGGATTGCTTCTCGTGTAAAAGTTCTTCCTTCTCGGTCTTGGAGGATTCTAATTCCTTGATTTGTGTCCGAAGATGAGCATCACGTTCCTTCTTGGTACGGAATTGCTTTCCGCGACCTTGCTTGGCATATAAACCCTCCATCTGCTTGCGGGCTTCTTCACGTTCGTTTGTCATTCGGGTCATGGTTGCCTTGGCCTCATCAAATGCAGGCTGAACATCCTCTGATAATTCCTTCTCAGCCTTGGCAATCTCGGTGTTGAGTTTGGCCAATTCACGTTTGTTACTAGCCAAAGTTTCCTTCCCCTGCACCAACTGTTCTTCCAATTCACGACATTCCAAATCCAACTTGGTCTTATGTGTCATGGCCACAGTCTTATCCTTCTCCAAACTCTTGACATATACGGCATTCCTCTTCAAGGCATTCTTCTTCGTCTTCTCATCAGCCTGTACTGCCAAGATTTGTTCATGCATATTACGCACCTCCTCATGCAACCCCGACAAACGATCAACCTCCTCATTACGCGCCTGTTCAATATCATCTAAACCCTCACGTGCCCTACGTAACTCCTTATCATACAAAGTATATTCCACGGCACGTCTATCACGGTCCAACTTTTGATACGCGTCCAATTCCTCCTTCTCTTCACTCAACTCTTCCAACTTATTTTCCATATATTCGAGAGTTTCATTAATCTTTTCTATTGATGCCTTATTCTCCTCCATCTTGGATAATGATTCCTGTTTCTTCTCATCATATACGGTTGTACCCGCAACTTCCTTGAGTAGTTGTAATCGTTCGATATCACTCATGGTACATAGGGCGTTGACCTTACCCTGCTGTACAATAAAGTAGGGATTACTCTTACTAAACCCGGCACCTTCCAATAGACTCATAATTTCATTCTTGGTAGCACGTTTACGTTGTAAGAAGAATTCATCCTTCTTATGACCAATGGTACGACGTAATACAACCTCATCCGAATTCTCGAGGGAGAATCGATTATCGGAGTTGTCAAATACAATTTCAACAAAGGCATTGACGGCTGCTGAACCGGACCCTTCGTGGAGGAGGGATTGACGTTCTTCCTGTTAGATTGTTTAATAATTGGGATTTAAGGTTGTGTGTGTTTTGTGAGTGGGTGAGAGGTATATGAGTATTGATATATTAATACATAAAACACGTAATACCATCCTCAGAAATTATTGTGCACATATTGTGTTCATAAAAATAATATGCCACCAACACTCCGCCACCAGTCCATTAAATATCAACACATCACATTAATCCTTTATATACGTCTCCTTGTGTCTTTATACCTTAAAACAATACCACCCACCCCTAAACAAACCAATGACAATTAATGGTCATAGGTGCACCGAGCAAACACCAAAAATATATCAGCCATGCACCAACCCACCTTCCACAAAAATAACAAAACATACCCTCCAATACACTTCAACAAATATATATTAATACACAACAACAAATCAACAATATATACAGCACGAACTTACCGTCCTTAAACTCCAAAATTTAGGACAACCCAAAACAAATTGCACGGCATCAAATAAGTTAGATTTACCACTACCATTCCGACCGACGACACAGTTCATTTCAGGTGAGAATGGGTGTATCTCTGGCTGTTGTTTGAACGACCGGAAATTGGATAATGTTATTGATTTGATATGCATGGTTGTTTGATATGTGGTGTTTGTTTGTGGTAGTAAGGTTGGTGCAGTTTATGTTTGCAAGTGGTGTTGTGTATCTAAAAATGACGGTGTGGATTGGTCACTTTTATTGTTGTGCTAATCCGTGCACTTATTACCTCTTATTCTAATAATAGAGCAGAGGTATATAAAGGATGATGTTGGCTCTTCTTTATGGTGGTAGAAGAGGTTAGATATTGCTTATCGTAGGTAAAGTTCACTGTGGATTTAAAGAGGGGGGTTTGTAGTTTATTCCCACTTCGAGAGCATGTTATAGTGTTGTAGATAGAGCTGAGCAAGCAATTAAGAAGTATCAGTGTCTTCGGCACTGTTGTAGCAGGTACATCAGATTAGGGTATATAAATAGGTTGTGTGTTTGTTGTTTCGGCGGTGGCTTATAAGTTAATCAACGTCAATCAATTTACAACATATAAAAAGACGCATCTTGTGTTCAATTTTGCTAAAGTCAATACACATTGAACAAGAGCTTACCATTCTCCGCCCCTTGCACAATTAAGCTGTATTGTAACGATAGAGAGACGTAATCGGTAAGTGTGTGTTTAGTTGGTGGGGCTAGTATATGTCTTCGCTTGACGTGCCTATCTTTCTCTTACTAAAATTTGTTACAAATCATAATATCGTATCATATCATCAAAAACCTAGTCCTATAATATTAGTCATCATGGAGGGTATTATTGATTATGAAGCCTTGGTAAGCACCACCAAAATAGAGGATATCACACCCAACAAAAAGAACCAAGCTATTCTCCGTCGACTCAAGAATAATGATGCGAACTTTGATAGTTTATGTATTTGTAGTGGTGGCGGTTATTATGATTACATCCCTACTTCTACCGAGGATATAGGATGGTTGGGTTACTTTATCGGTCAAAGTACAACTCTAAAGCGTTTTTGGCTTCATGATAATGCTGTTATGGACTTTGTTAATTCTTATTCTTTCTATCAAGGATTAAACAATAATAAGTCAATTCAAGTGATGAACTTTTTTGAACTTGATGCATTTGAAGAGGGACATATGTTTGCTAGGATGGAGAAGTTCTTCAAGGAAAACCACAGTCTAATTGAGGTCCATGTGGATTCGTGTATATTAGGAGTTGAAGGAGCGCGTCAGCTGTCGAATCTTTTACAGTATCTATCTCCAATCTGCGTCGACTCGATCTCGATGAAAATAGTATTGACGATGAAGCATTTGAGCATCTAACACAAGCTTTAATGGCCCGAAGAAATCAAATAAAATTACTTAGCATACAAAGTCGGCAGATCACAATCAAAGGATGGAAGTTACTTTCAGCAATATTGAGTATGCCCAAGACAAAATTGGAGACATTAGATCTATCGGGTAGATTTAATGCCATTGGAGATGAGGAGTTGGTTATCTTTGTAGATGCTCTGGGTAACAATCAAAACCTCAAAACTTTACGTCTGTCTCGGGAAAACAACAGAATAACAGCTGAGGGTTGGAAATATTTGTCGACACTTCTTTGTGATACTTCCAGTGTCAACAATACGTATTCATCAAACCACACAATTTCATCTATTGGATACTTCGGCACTAGTAATATTCCCAGATGTATTCTACAATATCTGGAAGTGAATGGTAGCAGTAGAACCAAACAACAAGTTGTGATGGAGAAGATCTTACATAGTTACTCTCATTTTGATATGCAGCCTTTCTTCGAATGGGAGTTCAAGGTTTTGCCTCTTATGATAGACTGGTTTGCAAAGGCTGCTGCTTGTACAGTTGATAAGAAAATCAAAAAGATGAGACTCTCTGTCATATATGACTTTATCAAAGAGTTCCCAATGTTATACATTGAACCAGTGACAAAGAAGGAGATAGAGTATTACACATCAGTAGAAGATGAATTATGTGGCTATCAATCACAACAGGAGAAGCTCAAACATATTCAGCAGTGCAAGGCTAATGCTATGAGGAGGTTAGGAGTGAATACACAGACGGTATAACATAAAAAAATACGACGTGCCATTCTATTGCATGTTATTACTTTACTCTCAATATTGGATGCATTAGCTCTACTGAAGGCCGCAACGATTATGATCCAAACACATCATATGACAAAAGAAGTTGGCCAGAACAGCTCCAACAAAAAGAAAACTCTCCTCGAAAGGGGATCGAACCCTTGACCTCAAGATTAACAGTCTCGCGCTCTACCTACTGAGCTATCAAGGACCAGCTGGTTGTTTCTGGAGCCGTCGAGCATCCTTTATATTCTATACTAAAATACTGGTATTTCTTTATGTCTTAACTTTTTATTGTTATTGTTGACATTCACTTGCTAGAGTGGTCGGTCAGTAGGAAAGTTGATATGTATAATACCTATTCGTCGGCCAGCATCCGCCGTGAGATGATCGGTAGTGAGTATGGCTCGAAGTCGTCGGCCAACTTATTATGATCTACAAATAGATACCGGTATCTCAATTAGTCTTCAAAATATTATCTCAAATCTCAATGACAACTCGTATGAGAGAAGGCCGATAGTATGACTACTATGCAACTACCACCACCATCATCACCATCTTCTGAAGTGGATGATATATCATACAATCATGACGAATCCCGAGAGGCCGAAAGCTCAGCGGCTTCAGATACAGATCTTGCAATATATGCAGACAATGATGATGACGAACAACAGCAATCAATGAAGAAGAAGATCTTTGGGAAGAAGAAGATTATGCGTAGAAAGAAGTATACTAAGAATAGTACCAATACCTCTGCAGGAGGTACTACTAAGGATAATACAATGCTTCATGGTATACCTTCCTCACCAGATGAGCCGCTCAGCGGTTTAGATGATTCTATTGTATCTCCCCCACAAACAAGTATACATCAACATCATAATAAACAAAAACGACCTCCTAGACAACGTGCAAAAGCTACAGCAATGTATCCAGTAAAGAAATATATGGAAGATTCTGAATCTGATTATCTGTAAGTACTTCAGAGTACTTTTGTGCTTCAATACTATTTTGTGCATATCTTGTGCTCACTTTTTTCATTGCAATCGCATCTATATAATATTCCTATACTGATATCATACATCATTAGAACTGATAGTAAAGGAGTAGAACCAATGAATAATATACCATCTGCAATGGAAACTGTGCTACCACAACGATCACATAATAGGAGGAGTCATAATAACAATCCACGAAGACCTGGAAGAGGATACTCTACATCCGATGGTTATGAGAACTCAGGACATGATACTGGTTGGCACTCGACTGAAGATGATAATACAGATTATTACTTAGTAACTGAAGATGATAGAGATAATGATACTGATGGTGGCAAGGCGGTGGGAGAGAAAGATGATGAATTCGGTGCATTAACAACCAATTTTTCATTGTTGGATGTAAAGGGAGATAAACCTACTACTACTGAGGATCAAAAGGATGAGAAGGAGATACCCACCACGCCCAAATCGTCACCGCTACCACCAGCAAAGACATCATCAAAAAAGAAACGATCTCGGAGACGACCTAACAAGTCCAAGAAATCACAGACAGAATCACCACAACTAAACTCAATGCAAGAGGCGGAAGAGCTTGATTGTCATACTCCAATGAAGACGACTGTACAACAGCAACAATCACAGCAGACACCAAAACGAACAAAACAAAAGAATCGTGTATCTCCCAATCAACAGCAGCAAAAACAACAGGTTGATGAAGATGATGAGAAAGAAGTCCATGATCCACATGAAGATGATGATGACTACCCATCAAGTATGGTAACCACCACCACACTCATGAAGACAATGGAGGGAGAGTTCTGTGAACCATGCGGTCCCAAAGAAGAAGTACAACAGAAACGAACATTAGATGAGGAATTATCATACCTTCGACGTATATCACCTACACGGTATCAGGTATCACTTGGCTTTGTCCCGAATATGAAGGTACCTGCTGAAATAATCGTCAATAATGATTTACAAACTTTATTAGTTCAAGAGCTTCGTGATGCATGTTGCGATCCAAAGTCTGAGGCTGGTGCATCTTTTATCCCTGCGATTCGTCAGGCTGCCAATGTTGCGGCTTTACCTGGTATTGTACGAGCAAGTCTCGCGATGCCAGATGTACATAGTGGATATGGATTTTGTATTGGTAATGTAGCAGCGTTTGATATGGATGATCCCACGGCAGTTATCTCTCCTGGTGGAGTCGGTTTTGATATCAACTGTGGTGTGCGGCTGATACGGACAAACTTGACTGAAGATGATGTGGAAGAGAGTGTTCGAGAGGAATTAGCCGAGGCAATGTTTCGTAATATACCAGTTGGAGTGGGTGCTGGTGGAGATATACCGTGCAACATTGAAGAATTGGACAAACTTTTGCTCAATGGTATAGATTGGGCTATAGAACAGGGCTATGCATGGAAAGAGGATAAAGAACACTGTGAAGAGGATGGATGTATGGATACTGCTGATCCAAAATGTGTATCTAGTCGAGCAAAGAAACGAGGACTCAAGCAGATAGGAACCTTAGGTGCTGGCAACCACTATGCCGAGATTCAAGTAGTTGATGAGATATATGATACCGAAGCCGCAGAAACAATGGGTATAGGTAAAGTTGGTCAAGTATGTATTATGATACATACTGGGTCGAGAGGACTAGGGCATCAAGTTGCGACTGATGCTTTGACTGTGATGGAGAGGGCAATGGCACGAGACAAGATTGACTTAAATGATCGGCAACTCAGTTGTGCTCGAATTAGCAGCAAAGAAGGGAAAGAGTATCTTGGTGAGTTGATATACTTTATGCATCACTACCTGCTTCTATTTTATTGGGTACTCATGCAGTATACAACTTTTCTCTCTGCATACTGTCACACAGCTGGAATGTCTGCGGCTGCCAACTTTGCCTGGGTAAATCGAGCATGCATAACATATTTGACACGAAAAGCTTTCTCCGAAGTCTTTAAACGTACAGCAGATGAAATGGATATGCATTTAGTCTACGATGTCTGCCATAACATTGCAAAGGTTGAAAAACATACTATTGATGGCGAGGAGAAGACATTACTTGTCCATCGAAAGGGTAGCACACGGGCCTTTCCTCCCTATCATAAGAATATACCCGAAGATTATCAATCAATTGGTCAGCCAGTTTTGATCGGTGGTACTATGGGCACATGTAGTTATGTCTGTAAGTTTCTGTTGCCTCCTTAAAATGATGTGTAATTGCAAATGAGATGTAATCTCAATAACTCCTCTTTCCTCCTGTTCTCTCTCGTCTAAACAACAGTGGTAGGAACAGACAAAGGAATGAGCGAAACCTTCGGTTCAACATGTCATGGAGCAGGTCGAGCATTAAGTCGTAATCAAAGTAGGAAACAGCTCAAGCATGATGAGGTATTAGAACAGTTACATAAAAGTGGTATATCAATACGAGTTGCAAGTCCAAAGCTTGTTACCGAAGAAGCACCTGAATCATATAAGAATGTATCAGATGTTATTGATACATGTCAAGATGCTGGGATTAGTAAGAAGGTTGTTAAGTTGAGACCTATTGCAGTGATTAAGGGATAGAGATTAGATGGTAATAATTAATAGGAAACAATACCCTATACTCTTCATTTACAGTCTAATCCTACTAAATATTACTGCTACATCCTAAACTACAAGCAAACATATATACATATCAATACAATATAATCATTCCTCTCGACCCTTATCTTCATTTATCAAATCTAGTGAAAAAATCGAGTTTGTTCATCATCCGTGGGTGTGCTCAAGTCTCGGACTCTTCTCAATCTACTATTATCACTACCAAGATTACTGTTTACAATTGGGGTAGAGCTCCTAGGATAGAGTAGAGTAAATGATCAGGATTTGACAGTGATATGAAGAAAGCAAGATATATGATGATAACTCACCTTCTTCTCGCCTCTGCCTCCGCAGATGCCAGTTCCTTTTCTCTCTTAGAATCAAATATCTCTACATCATTAACATATTGAGAGAGAAAGCTATCATTTCGGGCATTTGCACGCTTAACCTCGTCAGATCCCGAAATATCTTCTGCCGTGGGACGTTCCTTTACACTTGGTTGTATCATTGCCCGGATAAGTTTCACAAGGCTCTCACTTCGACTTGGATGCAATTCAGGACGATGTGCACCACTGCGTATTTCATGCCATCTATCACCCTCTCGTGGAAGAGACCATGCCTGTGATGAGGCAAGTTCATATAAGGTCAATCCTAGGCTGAAGATATCTGCGCCGGAGTGTTTAGCACTGCCAGCTGACAGGAGTTCATTGGCCATGTAGGCAGTGTCACCTTCTTGTCCATCATCCTTCGTGCCGATATCACCCGCAAGCCCAAAGTCACCAATCTTGCATATGGTGCCCCACTTTGAGTTATATACAAAGAAGATATTCGATGGCTTGATATCGTAGTGCACCATCCCATATGAGTGAATATGATACAACCCTCGAGATATATCGTGATACATTTGCCATATCGCCTTTTCAGGAATAAGACGATCTTGTATATCAGAAGAAGCATCAGTCTGATCGAGAAGGCACAATTGCAAACTTGGATATCTTGACACATCCCTCTCCCATTCACTCACTATCGACACTCTCAAGTGACGAGCTGTTGCTCTACTACATAGTTCAGTCTGGCAGTAAAAGAATCCTTCTTGTTGCCATGCTCTAATGAAGAATAAAAGATACAAGCCATACTTGCTTTTAGAGTGATCATCTCCTCCTGAATTGTCCTTTTGATGCGAGCCTGTTTCAGTAGGAGAAGCGGCTGCTTCTGACAATAAGGCTGTCTGCAGCCGCTTCATTGTATTGACCTCGGCCATGGCTCTTTCTCTATCTTTCACACCCCTGAATTGTCTTCTATTTCTTTTGATAGCATATAATCTACCATCCTTCTTCGATTTCACTTTGTAAACGTCAGCGAATGCCCCTGAACCAAGTATACCGAGATTATCAAAGTCAGAGAAGTTAATTTCTTCATTGACTAATGGGGTAGTACTCTTTCTCCCTTTATAAGCTGTACCTGGAGTCTTTGCTAGAGTTGCTGCTCGTTTCCCTTGTTTCAACGCTGATGATATAACCTCTTCGGCATTACCTTCATCAATCGATGAGAAGCCAGCCACTCTTCCAGATGATCCGCGGCCTGATGCAGTAGTATCCATACTCTCACTTATATCATTCTCCAACATGCTATCTTCAAGAGATGATAAGTTATTCACAACACGAGGAGGAGCAGCAGCCAGTACTTTCGTTGCAATTAATGAGTTTTGACGTTTCATACCTCCGACCTGTTGATGACTTCGTTCAACACTGGCATGATGAGCCCATGCTGGTGTTCGTACGGGCGTTGGTGGACATAATAGTCTATTGTTATCAGTTGACGCATCACCAGTCTGGTGAGAATGAAATCCACTATCTTTTGAACCTATACTTTGCTGTGAAGGAGTGCCCATACTAAATGCTGACGTGTCTGGCTTTGGACGGCGTAACTTTCGTGCTGTAGGTCGTGATAGACCGGATAAGTTTGAGTTGTTGAGTGTGGTGTTATTAACATTGGCTGTTGATGTAGTAGTATTGACTGCAGATATGTTGTGTCCGGCAGAGAATAAAGATGCCGAAGAAGAATTCACAGATGTATCCGCTACTCCCTCATTTATAGATTGACGAAGGATGGGAGATGCAGTATGACCAAAGAGAGGAGGTTGCATACTTCCATCTCTTGTACCTGCTTCGTCTTCTCCAGCTTCATAAACATCAGCATCATCATTATGATCATCCATTTCATGATCATCATCTCCATCCTCAGGTAAACGATTAATGGGTGATAAATTATGTATAGCACTAGCGGCCAATCCTCGCGGAGTATGTGGATGCAACGCCGTTTCCAACAACTCGTGCTGAGGAGGGTTCTTTTTATCTTCCTCGGCTCCTGCTGCCGATGTACTCATTGATGGATCAAGTGGCGAAGGATCAGGACTGCTAAATGCCAATTTAGTTCCCGAGAATCCTGTATCCGCAGCAACTTCAGTGTTCGCTTCTTGACCAAATGCATCATCATCTTCTTCATCCATAACTACAGTATCATCCTCTTCTTCTTCTTCTATAGTTTCTTCCAATTCTGTATTATTATCATTATTATTATTAGACTTAAGTTGTTGGTTTTGAAAGACATGACTAGGCACATTCGATAATCGAATTTGTTGATTCGTCACAGACTTATCAGTAGATGACATCATTTCACTCCAATCACCACTTATATCAGCTTGATTTCCCCCTCCATAATCTTTGGAATCACTTCCTCCCTTTTCACTATTATCGAATGAAGGATTGTTGGTTATTGATGATGAAGATGGTGGTTTCTTCCCACTTTGCTGTTGCATGAATAACCGTCGGGAGGATTGTGGATTTATCATCTTTTCATATTCCTGTTGTTTTCTAGGAGTTGGTTTGGGTAGTAGATTCAATTTCTGTGCTGTTCCAGGCGGCTGTTTTCTTTCATCTATATTGTCTTGACTTTCCCGATGATTTACTTTTGGTAATGAAGCTGGGAAATCCTTGAATCTATATGGAGTACCACCAGGACTATGAGTACTTGTTGTACTCATTGGTGTTTGTGACAAATTACTCTGTGTTTCACCATACTTTGGTGAGGGTGTTAATGGTGAAGATGGATCGCTGGGATGATGTTGCATATTGTTATTATTGGCGCCACTTTCTCCAACTGCATTAGCATTATTGCCACCGCTCCCAGAAGATGGACGAGGCGGACGTGCATTATTCTTCTTCCTATCACTGTAGACAGGTTTAGGAGAGAATAATATACCATCTCCCGTTTTTCTTCTATTCCGTTGTTTTTGTACTGTATTGGGTGGTCTTAGTGGTGTAAATGATGATGGATGAGGCGGCTGTTGTTCTATTTGCTGTTGTTGAGGAGGAAGAGATGCTGCAGCTTCTGCTACTTTTTCTTCCCCATCTATACTTGGCTTTCGTCGTTTTGGTGACGTATATATTGGATTATTCTTGTCCATACTACTGTTCGCAACACCAGCTGTATGACTATTAGTTGCCTGCTGTTGTTGCAAAGCTGCATCAAAACTTGCATTCAATGAACCTCGTGCCTCTACCAAATTACCCTCCAATACTTCTAAACTTGGATGAGAGAATGAATGTGACAATCCTGCGGTTGCAGCTTGTTGTATTCCAATATCCTCCTCTCCTTCATCATTAGTAGTATCTATAATATCATTCTGTTGTTGCTGTTGCAATAATTGAGATATATTAGTCTGTTTCATCTCATAGGGAGTAGATCTAAGATCTTCTCTCTTTTTAGCTGGTTCATCTATAGAGGAAGAAGATGATGATTCACCTCTTGCCAATACTGCCTCTATTTCTTCATCATTAGTATTTGATAATATAGATGTGCTACCTTTAGTATTATCAGTATCATGTGGTGATTTAGAAGATTGACTTCGTTTCCTTGGTAATAATGCCTCATTATTATCATTATGTAATGGTTGTTTATGAGAGGAAGATGAATCTCCCTCAGAGTAATTCATTGACATAATACCATCCTCTTCCTCGTCAATGTCCCCTGTACTAGGTGGTAGCTTTCTTGTATCATCCGCCATCTCTTATTATCTACTTCCGGAATATAATATCTTATTCTATCTTATTGCAATTAAATTACTGATACCTGTATCAATTGTTTGTTATGATCAAGTTGAAGTACTACTCCGACATTCACACAATATTCTTCCAATATCTTCTTGAACTTTAAAACCTGCCAATATAATACTTTTCAATAATCAATTCAATACTAAGGATCATGTGCAACTCATACAAGAATTTCTTTTTTCTTTTGGGGTTGTGTGTATCTTTTTTTCTCTCTCAATTGAAATCCACCAAATACTACCTGTGAAATTCAACCACTCCTTAATATATTAAACATTAGTTGTTGAAGTATATCCTATCCAAGGTTACCAAGTACGATGTATCGATCACCGAATCTCTAGAATATCAGCAAATCGCATTGTTTTATTTTCAATATCGGTATCCTTTTACTTGTTCATTCATTGCAACACTTCTTCTCGATCAAGAGAGTTGCTCCTTTGAAACTCTAGTAATGTCATAGAATTGCCCTTCTATATTCAGTAGAATAGCAGCTTTATTTGTATTATAATAGGGAACCCTGATTTCATTGGTGTGCTCGATGACGAGAGTGGTATCCTTTTTAATGACGCGGCTAGCATGTTTTGTGATGACAGATGAGATAGCGTGACCTCAACTACATGTTTATACACCAGTCGATTATAAGAGTAATAGTATAATGATGATTAGAAGAAGTAATAGTTGGTTTATCGCTGTTGCTGCTCTTGTGGCCTCCGTTTTGATATCAACAAATCATGTCTCCGCTTTCTCTTCCCCCTCCTCACCAAAGAGTTGCAACTCATCTCGAAGAGAAATTATCAATATATTTACAAAGGCTACAATAGGTGCAGTATTAATTGGAACGGCAGCAGAATCAAATGCACTTGATATGGACTCATTTGAGAATTCATTAATAGAAAAAGATACTACAGAGTGCAATAGTAAAGATCCCAAATGTATACCCAAGCTCACAGCAGACGAAGCACTTTGCAAATATGGAGTTAGTGGAGCGGATGAAAGAACAAAAGCATGTCGTAGAGTAAGAGATGCCGGTGGACAACTACCTGGTAGTAAAAAGGGAGAACGAAGCACACAGGGCTGGCTTAATGGTGACATAGCTTTAACTGCAAATTAGATAATCTGGCGTTCCTTGTCAATCAAACTCATTAAGAATTGTTATTTATCAATCTATTTATTTTCCTCTTTATTTCAATGAAGCAGTACCCTTGAAACTCAAAGTAGCAGGACCAGACATGTATACCTTATTATTCTCTTCCCTCCATTCAATGAACAAATCACCTCCAGGTAATGTAACACGAGTACCCTCCTTTCCAGCCCTTGGAATTTTACCAGCACGTATCGCCGCTACAACTAGTGCACAAGTTCCGGTACCGCAAGCCAAGGTTGGACCAGCACCACGTTCCCATACCTTCATCTTTAAATGATTTGGACTCATTACCTGTACAAACTCCACATTCGTCTTGGCAGGGAAGGCACTAACATCACTTTCCAATGCCGGTCCATCACTTTCAAAATCAATATCCTTCTCTAAATCATCCACAAAGATAATAGCATGTGGATTACCCATTGATACCATTGATACCTTCCATTCTTTACCATTACAGGTATGTGTCTGTTCTAATACACTATTATATTCCGAGTTGGGTGTAAGTGTCGTGGGCACCGTTGGTCCATCTAAGATTGGTTCACTCATATCAACTGTAATAGTACCATCGTCATTCATAACAGGGATGATTGGACCAGCGAGTGTATTAATACGGTATGTTTCGGCATCTTCACCTAAATCTTGTAAGAATTGTGCAAAGCAACGGATGCCATTACCGCACATTTCAGGTTCGGAGCCGTCACTGTTGTAAATTCTCATTGTAAAGTCGTAATCCCCATCTGTGTGTTTATATTGTTTGTTTTGTGTTGTAATTGTAATTGTAATTGTGGTGATTTGGTTTCAATTTCATATGTTGTTTATTGCAAATGTATGTGTAAGCATATCATTATAGTCTACATTCACATAGAATGGACGCAAAAATAATACAGTTTAATTCTTACCTTCGGGTGCCTTTAAAGCAAAGATAACTCCATCTCCACCAACACAGAAGTTACGATCGCAAAGTCTGTTTTTGAATGTAGTGCACAAAATAGTGTTATTGCAAAATAAATGGTTAAATGAGAATGTATACACTAAGAATACCAAAGCAAAATCAACAACAACAAATAAATACACACCTTTCACTCTGTTCCGGAGTTAAACTAGGAGAGACCTTATCACGATCATCAATTAATATAAAATCATTACCAAGTCCTTCATACTTTGCAAACTCGATACTATCTCCTTTCTTTGCTGATAGAATGCTTGATATGCGAGGAGAAGTAGTGGATGTTGTATGTGTAGTTGAGAGTGTTGCAAAGGCGTTTGCCATTGGTATGACGGTAAGGATAGTAGCGATGGAGAGCATAGTAATAGTGTTTGTGGCGGTAGAGAATGGTGGTAAAGTAAGAGTTTGTGATAGAATTTAGACTTTGTGTGGTTCAATTGGTAAGTAGGTGTGCACGATGACTGCCACGCATGAAACTCGCATCTTTGGCGACTCGCCGAAATAATGTGGAGAGGCAAATTTTCATTGCTTTGTGATTTCATTATTCTACCAAAGTGGTTGCTTGTACTGCTACTATTCAATGAATTAGGAGCCATTGTATATAGCGTCGGTAGAGACTGCTCAACAATATTGTTCACGGTCTATTAGTAGTCGCAAGAGAAGTGTTGATTCCCACTAGCTCAATAATTTCACTCGAACAACTCTCAAGCGGAGTTGTCATTGCGCAGTAATAAATCAGCCTCTTCTCTACCAAACAACCAATTAAAGAGAGATATACATTGTAAATAAATAAAATAAACAAATAAAATGGAGGCGGGGACACAAGTTTGGAGTTACGAATCATCCGGTGATGATCCATGGATATTATCTGAAATTATCAACCGTTCATCTGAAACATTAACACTCAAACATACAGCCAAGGATGCCGACTCAACTCCCTTCACACGACCATTACTAACCAATACAGCATCAGACGAGGGTGCCAAATACGAAGGCGTGGAATTAGCCAATGCACCATTAAGTGCGGCGGATATTGCCGAGGGGGCTGATAATGATATGATTGCGTTACAGCATTTACATGAACCGGCTATATTACATGCTGTTAGTGAACGATATTTTAGGGGTGAGATATATACATGGACTGGACCGGTATTGATTGCTGTTAATCCTTTCCAGAGATTACCACTTTATACTAGGGTGAGTTTTGTTTATAATTTGTTTCTTTTATTAAAACTTTTTGTTAAAGTGTGTGGTTGGGAGATAGAAATGGAGATTAAATGCTGTGTTTGGATATAGAATTGTTAAAGAATTTATTTGAAGGGGGTTAGTTATAAATAGGTGCGGTTAAAAGGTGTTTATTGTTTGTTGGGAGTATAAATATGTTTGGCTAATGTGGGGAATGATTATTAGCTTGTATTAAAAGAATAGATGGGGATAAAAGTATGAGTTTAGTTGAGATTTTACTCATTGATATGATTTGGTGGTGGGGATAAGAGAAATGGATTGGCATGGATTGAATGCTTGTCTTATTGGGGAATATGTGTTGAAATTGATATGATTAGTGATATTGTGAAGTGGCACAAATCTTTTACTTGAGTAAGCTCACCCATATTTACATCATTTTTTCTCTTGTGCACCCTACACATATCAAAACAAACTCCAATATACATGCACTAAATATACATCTATTATATTATATTTAATACACTACAGGAAATTCTTGCATCCTATCGTCAAGAGGGATTACTTCGCTCACAAAACTTGGGAGATTCGAATGCCAAACCTCTCGGTCCGCACGTTTACTCCGTTGCTGATCGATCATACCGTCAAATGATGTCTGAACAACGTAAATCACAAAGCATCCTCATTAGTGGAGAGTCAGGTGCTGGTAAGACGGAAACTACGAAAATTGTCATGCTTTATCTTACTACGTTAGGAAGTGCTGAAACTCCAGAGGTGGAGGTTGGTGTTGAGGAGGTTGTTGACAATGGAAAGTTGAGTATTATGGAACGTGTATTACAATCAAATCCCATCCTTGAGGCATTCGGTAATGCCAAGACACTGAGAAACGATAACAGTTCCCGATTTGGTAAATTCATTGAGCTAGGTTTTAACCGTGCAGGTGTCCTCCAGGGTGCCAAGGTCCAAACTTACCTCCTTGAGAAAGTTCGTATCGGATTCCATGCTTCTGGTGAACGTAATTATCACATTTTCTACCAATTACTCCGTGGTGCCACTGAGGAACAGCATCAAAAATACTGCTTCCATGATGGATTGACTGGTGGTCTTGAATTAGCCAACTACTTCCATCTCACTGGACAGGGTGGTGCACCTCAACTACGTGAATTTACAGATGAGGAGGGTCTCAAGTATACACTAAAATCTATGCGTAGTATGGGTTGGACTGAGGACAAGATTGACAACGTTTTGAGTATTATTGCCGGTATTCTCCACCTTGGCCAGGTTAAGTTTGATAGCACAATGAGTGATGGAGGGCAAGAAATTGCCACAATTGGTGATGAGGCGAAGAAAACTGTTGCCGATGCTGCCAAATTACTGGGTGTTGATGAAGATAAGTTGATTACTGCCTTGACGGTACGTATTATGGTCACTAGGGGTGATGAGATTCGTATCGATTTGGCACCCAATAAGGCCGCTGATGCACGTGATTCGTTGGCCAAGACATTCTACGGTTCCATGTTCCTTTGGGTAGTTCGTGAAGTGAACAACTCTATCATGTGGGAGAATGATTCTGATATTCGTTCATCTGCTGGTGTACTTGATATTTTTGGATTTGAGAGTTTTGCAGTCAACTCGTTTGAGCAACTTTGCATCAACTTTACCAATGAAGCTTTGCAACAGCAGTTTAACAAGTTCATCTTCAAGTTGGAGCAGGAAGAATATGAACGGGAACAAATCAACTGGGACTTTATTGAATTTCCTGATAATCAGGATTGTCTAGATACCATCCAGGCCAAGCCTAAGGGTATTCTAGCCCTCTTGGACGATGAATGTAAATTGGGACAGCGAGGTAGTGATAGGAATTGGGCCATGCGTTTGAATCAAACTTACTTACCCGAGAAGAAACAAGAAGTGTCGGAGAACACCCGATACAGTGCCACATCAATGCAACAGGCAAAAGGTCTCTTCTGTGTCCGTCACTTTGCAGGAAATGTTCAATACACTGCCGAAACTAACTTTCTGGAGAAGAATCGTGATGAGATTCCTTTAACGGCCACTGCGCTATTTGAGGAGGATTCGTCTGATTTGATCAAGGATATGTATGCTGTTCAGAAGGGACAATCTCACGATGGAGCTGCGGAGAAAGGCAAGCCTGCCAAGCAAAAGACGGTATCACAACAATTCAAGGCTCAACTAGATGATCTTATTGCCATGATTGAGAAGACAGATCCTCACTACATTAGGTGTTTGAAACCTAATGATGCGGCGAAGCCTAAACTGCTAACGAGGAAGCGTCTTACCGAGCAACTTCGCTATGGTGGTGTTTTAGAGGCTGTTCGTGTTGCTCGTATGGGATATCCTGTTCGTTTAGATCATACTGGTTTCTTTAAACGTTACCGTACGCTCCTCCCGTCTGTCCCTGAAAATGTCTTACCTTGGAGCTTGGAAGAGAGCGATGTGGAGCCTCAAAAGTTGTGCGTCAAGTTCTTGGACATTGTCTTAGAGCAGGGTGCAAAGCCAGCCAACTATGCAAATGAGGATGGAACCATGACACGTGCAAATAAGATTCGTATGGCACAACGTCAACCAGAGCCCATGGTCTTTCCAAAGTCTGATGTACAGCTTGGTCTATCGAAGGTGTTTATGAGAAAGGGGCCACATGACAAGTTGGAGAGTCATCGGGTGTTCCATCAGAATGCTTCAATTACTCTTCTTCAGAGTTGGATTAGAGGCTTGCAGCAAGAGCGGAGATATCTCATTACCGGAGATGCAGCTCTTACCATTGAGAGATGGTATCGTGGTTGCTTGGGACGTGCTCGTTGGTGGAGACTTCGTGAGGCTCAAGCTAGTTTACTTCTTACCAACACCTTCCGTATGCAGATCAACCGGAGAAAGTATGTCCGGGCTCGAAATGGTACTATTCGTCTCCAGGCCCAATGTCGTGGAAGATCTGTTCGAAAGGTTAATGCTGCTACGAAGATTGAATCAGCATATCGTATGCATGTCCATAGCAGTGCCTACAGAAAACTCAAATCGGCCACGATTGCACTGCAGTGTTGTGCACGACGTGATATCGCTAAGAAGGAATTCGATGAACTTAAACGTGCAGCCAAAGATATGGGTAAGATCAAACAGCACAATGAGAAGCTCAAGATGGAGATGGCAAGTCTCAAGGCAATGTTACAAGCACAAGCTGCCAGTGATGCTGGGAAAGAGGAGAGTGAAAAGGCTGTTGCGGAGAAGCAGAAGGAGATTGATGCGTTGGAAGCACGTATTGCAGAACTAGAGGCAGAGTTAGAGAAAGAGAAGGAGAATGTAAAGAAGTTAGAGAATGAACTTAATGTACAAAAGGAAGGAAATACCAGGCTGTCACAAGATTTGCAGTACCAGAAGGAGCTTGTTGCACGTATACCAGATACTCCTCTTCAGAGAAAACACTCCAGAGGAAAGTCCTTAAATGCTGCCCCCTCAAGTCCAGTGCCACAGAATCACTCCCGAGCCGACTCTGCCCCAGCTGAACAACTTGCAGACGCGGTAGTTGTTGGTCACACTATAACACCGGAGGCCCTAGCTCAGCATCGTGCTGAAGTTGCTAGATTAGAAGAACAAGTGGAGGAGGAACGACGAATGAGCCGAGCAGCAAGAATCGAGATCAAGAATCTTCGGGCGGCTATTGCAGACAAGGGCGTGGTAGATGTGACTGCTTCAACCTACGAAATCTCAGACGCTGTTAGTGAAATGTCTGGAAGTGAGATGGATGCGAGTGATATACCTCATCCAAGTGAAGTGGAACCGCAAACTCGGTACGTACATTCTTTTCAATTTAGGGTGGTGGTTCGGTCAAGAGTGTTGTATCATTCCATATCTGCTGTGTGTCTAGAGATGGCTTATGCCCATCTCAGTGATGACCTCCACAGTTTGAAGGTGGACTGGTAAACACCTGATTTGTCTCACCTATACCTATGCTTTGTCTGTTTATTACAATCTTCTTCTTTAGACTTGTTTTGTTGCTAGTGTTTGCTATCATTGCAATCTTCTTCGGAAGTACTGCCTTGATACTTCGCTGGCATCATCGTATCAATGCTGGGATGGCGTTGCTAGCGCTAGTTGATGTTTCAATCGACCCAAGTAGTATAGCCTTTGCTGCTGACGAGACATCTAGTGTCTTGGATGACTTGTTGTCGGCTTAGGCTGGCAATAGGTCGTCTGCCAAAGGTTTATATTGCTTTTGTTGATTGTTTCTTCACTCGCAATTATGCAATTCGTTTGGCGGCATTTCTGTGTATGTTTGGTCGACTTGGAGTCGGTCAAATACAATGTTCATATCGTTTATGATTCATATTATATGTATATTACATGGCAAAATCTAAGCTATTTTTGTTTACTTGGGGCAATTCCCGACATAGCAGTGATCCAAAAACTCCAGAGCAGACAAATACTATTGGCTTCAGAACTCCTGTTGTCGATGCACAAGTGGACGTGCGAGGGAAGATGGACGAGCTCCAGAGATCTGTTAGTGACTATTTCCCAATGATCAAGAGAGGTTTCAGTGACGAGAAGGAAGAGGGCGCACCTGAGGTTGTAGCAATGGGATGGAAGCATGATGTTGCAAGTAGAAAGGAAAGGGAAGAGGGTCTTCGGTGAGTAATTGATTTGTTGTTTTGTGTCTTTCAAGCAACAACAGCTCATCGTTCACGTCATCATTTCTCAACTGGCACAGTGACGAGGTCCGTGTGTTTGAGACCAAGGTTAAGAAGTTCTTTGCGATGTTGGAGGAAGGTGTTGATGTCACCCTGTGGCAACGAAATACGAGTGCTGATATCGGTCAAGGAGGAGAAGAATTTGCTGTAAAGTCAAGCTCGATGACACTCAAGCTTCATCGTCATGGAGACTTACTTGTTCAGACGGTCTTGACCTTCAATTCGACTGGTGGCTACTTGAGCAAGGCTCTCGGAAGACGACGTGATAAGGCGGCCCATGAGCCATTGCCATTGAATGATATCCTCGAGGTTAAGGCAGGATGCATTGGCTATGATCATGCTGAACTGCCAACCTCTTCATCCAAAAAAGGAAAATCATCCAAGGTCAAATCAGAGAATATGCAGAGCAGTCTCTTCTTGACTATTAAGGCAACACCAACTCCTATGGCATCATCGAGGTCCTACTATCTCCGAGTTAAGTCTCGAGCGACACGGAATGATCTTCTGAATGGTCTTCGAGGTATCCTTGCAGACTTACAAGTTCGTGAGGGAGTGAGCATATCACAAATTCAAACACCAGCTGCCGCTCAACATGCAAGACGGATGCCTGGTTCTGTTCATAAGAATGCTGGACCGAATCCATTTCTGGCAGAGGGCAAACGAGGTGATATCATGGTGCCTCTTGCGGAGGTTCATGACCTTATCAATGGGGAAAGAGAGTCTTATGATAAACTTCTACTTACTATGCTCCAGGGAAGTTCTGATCTGAAAGAGAAGGAAGATGAATTATTATCTTTGCGAAACAAGGTTCACCAGACAATGGCTGAATGTGCAGAGAAGGATAAGACTCAGGCTAATGATTCAAAACTCATTATGCAATTAAGTAAGAAGTTAGAGACCTTGCTGATGGAGAATGAAGACTTGCGTGACAACAACGATCGTCTGAATCAAAGGCTTGTACAAGTGGAGTGTAAGTTGAAAGAGAATAACATCTCTTGGTGTTGATATTATTCTTGTACGTCGTTTCCAGATGTGATCTTGTTTTGTTTTGATTATCAATAACTAACATCTATATTATTGTTGCTCTCTAACTCTAGGTGAGAAAGTGAACATAATCAACAGTAAATAGATAGGTGTCAATGTCATTAAATGGTCCTATAAAGAAAATAGTTGTATGTGCCAATCAAGTATATGTACATAATTAGTGTTAGGTCTATGCCGCATTCCTCTCAATCTTTTCACAGGACTTTACAAGCCATTTCATTGCAGGCGAGCCTTCCTCCAGTAAAGGGGCTACTTTTGATAGAACTTCCTCATGGTATGCATCGAGCCAATCGAGCTCGGCGTCTGTCATGATTTCTTGATTGATGAGATTCTTTTGGATAGGTATCATTGTTAGCCTGGCAAACTTGAGGAATTTCTTTCCCTCTGCCTTCTTTTGCTTCTTTGCTGGAGGCTCCTCTTCGTCCTTGGCTTCTTCATCACCGCCATTGACGGCGACAATCTCAAGCAAGTTTTCAATTCGAATACCATAATTGCCATCATCGTAGAAACCAGGTTCATTGCTAGTGATCATACCCTCTTTCAGTCCTTCTTTGTTTGCCCAACGAGGACTAATACTATGAGGTCCTTCATGAACGTTGAGTGCTGCTCCTACTCCGTGTCCTGTTCCGTGTCCATAGTCGATGCCTACTTCCCACAGTGCTTTACGAGCAAAGACATCCAAGACAAAGCCTGGAGTGTTATCGGGAAAGATCATAGTGTCGACACCAATATGACCTTTCAAGACTCGAGAGTTGTGATCCTTGAACTCTTCGCTTGCATTACCAAAGTGCCAGGTTCGTGTAACATCTGTTGTACCGTACTCATATTGTCCTCCACTATCGATTAGAATAGGATTTGTCTTATCTAATGATTTCAATAAATCGCTACCCTCGGCCGCTCGATAATGCACAATGGCTCCATTAGGACCTACTCCGGCGATTGTTGGGAAGGACACTTCTTTGAAACCAGGTTGTTTTGCTCGAAAGCCTGTCAGTACTTCGTCAACTTCTACTTCACTTACCGACCGTCCCTCGACTACAATTGTATGTTCAAGCCAAGCCATGAAGTGTGCCATAGCTGCTCCATCAACTATATGTGCTTGTCGCATCCCTTCCATCTCAGCTACATTCTTACATCCCTTCATTGGAACTACTGCATTCTGTGCATCGATGAGACTCTTCTTTGGTACCACACGGCTGATTGCATAATTGGAGCGTGAGTTATCAAGCCAGACCTTATTCTTTGAGCTACTAGAATCTAAATGAGATTTGATATCATTTACAATATTCTCATACGGTTGAACAGTTACACCAGCAGACTTCAAATGTTCACTAACTTCTGGAGGTGCAACTTTCTCTTCATCACAGTACAATGTAACTTGATCATTTGAAATGGTAGCATATGCAATACCAACTGGGCACGTCTCTACATCATTTTGACATCGTACATTAAAGAGGTATGCAATATCATCAAGAGCACTAAAGACAGAAAGAGTTGCCTTCTTCTCCTTCATCTCTGATCTGATTTTTGTAACCTTATCTTCAATCGACATACCTGCATACTTCATTGGATGGACACGAAATGGATTCTTTGGCAGTGCCGGCCTATCTTTCCAAATTGAATCAACAATATTTGCTTTACCATCCAATGTATCAAGCTTGGCAATCACTGCTTCATCAGTTTCTGTATCGATATCCTTCGCGGCATCGACAAAGGCAGAGTTCAAATCTTTGGCAAAGCTAGCCGAGTGAACAAATGCATCAATACCAACCTTGAGTGGCGTCTTATGCTCTGTGTAATGTGTTGTGGCTAATTCAGATAAGAATTTGTTAATAGTTGGTACCTTTGGTTGTCCCTGTTTCATCAACTCCCAATGATCAGAGTCTAATCGGAGTGATGCCTCGTTGAAATACCTATAAATGAGATTATCAAATGTGCATATTGTTAGTATACGATGTATGGGAATCAATAGAGCATTGCAATGATAACACAAGATAGATACAATTTACAATAATCAGCAATTCATAAGATACATACCTTGAATCAGTCCAAAGATAAGCCTTATCAGAAGTAACCACCGCAGTACCAGCACTACCATGAAAATCAGTCAAGTATGCTCTCCTCATATATGCCGCGGGGACATATTCACTTAGATGTGGATCATCACTTGGTACAAGATATACATCTACACCTTCTTTTTTCATGGCAGATCTCATTGCAGTGAGTTTTTGTGATGCTGTCATTATGTTTGTTTTTTCTGTATTTATTATTGTTGTTGATGCTTCTTCCTCGGTAGGAGAGATTGTACTAAATAATGATATACTTCCGCCTCCTCTTGGTATATTGGTATGAGTAGGAAAGTTTAATGACCACGTGGTTTGTGTACCTGGAAGAGTATAACTTCTTGTTCTTGCTCGGAAGTAGTCTCCTGTTGTTGTTGAAAATGCTCGGGCGGCTGATGATCTAGCGACAAATAATATAGCTAGTAGAGACGACGTCTTTGAGATGAAACGATTTGTACTGGTACGAGGAAGAAGGAGGGTGGATAGCATTGTTTCGATTCAAATTATGAGTGAGAGTTAGTTGGCTGAAATTTGAAAAGGCCGGCTCAGATAATTCCGGCGCATTGCAATGAACCGGCCTGTATGGATATCGAGAGGTATCTTCGTTTAGTGAATAAAAGTAGAAAGCAAATTTTACTAACAAATCTCTTCACAGTACAACTCAACTAACTACTACCGACCTTCTATCTTCTAACTCTATTACTATGTCTTTCAGTATTGGAACGTCGTCCTCTGCCCCTAATATGGACATGGCACTAGGTATGTATCATCATTTTTTGGCTGGATATCGGAGAAGTGGTTAAATTTTCATTAATAAAAACTATGATATGCACAGATGGCCTCTAACTCCTCAACTCCTATTATAAAATAAACAACAGATGATATGATCAAAAAGAACCGTGTACCACGTCGTACACCACGAAAGAATGCAGGTAAATCAAATGCAACTGCGGCACGTGCCACCGGTCAAAACAAAGCTCGCCGCAATGCCGCCACGGCAGCACGACGTGGATTAACTAATAATTCCAAACCCAACGCTATGGAAATTGATCGTCAGGTATCACGTCAACGTGGTAGTATGGGTGGAAAGGGTAATAATAATACACGGGGTGGTAATAAGGGATCTAGGGGTGGACGTCGTGCCACTGCTCCAAGTGCCGCTGCGGTTCGTGCCAAAGCACGTAACTTAGCTGGTGTTAGGGGTGGTAAAAAACAAGCTGCTGGAGGAAAAGGAGGGGGGTCAAGTGTAATTACGGCACCATCTCAACAAGCAATTGGTGCAGCTGCCCGAGCAATGAAGGATCAGGGATTTAAAGTACCCAAGGGTATGCAGATGCAGATATCATTTGTTGCCAAGAAACAAGAGCCTCCTCCCAAGAATAAGAATACTGGACGTCAAGGAGGTGGTAATAATAGGAGCAATGCTGGAAGAGCTAATAATAATAACAATAAGGGAAGAGGTGGTGGACGTGGTGGTGGAAGGGGAAGGGGCCGTGGAGGCCGTGGAAGGCGTTAATTAAGCCAATATCAAACAAAATGTGCACAAGATGTGTCATTTTTTATTTTATGTCAAGAGTCCAAATTATTGACAATATCTACACACACCAGCATTTATTTTTAAAAATCGGGGGATATTAATATACAAGTGAAATTAGGGATACTATCATCATCCATTTCAACTTGTGGGGGATCTAAATCTCTAATAAATAGGGAGAAGAAAGGGCAAATATCAGGAGTCCATTTAATCATCTCGTTGCCAAGTTTAGTTGCACGTCGTTGAAATAAATGAGACATCTTTTAGTTATGTTAGGGGAGAACTACATTATTATAATAAAGTCGAATGTTTAAATCAACAATAACTGATTCTCAGAGTGGCCATTTTATGGGGAAATGGTTCCATCTTTCTTCTTGAGTTCAAGTACTTTACAAGTCGATTCGATTGAGAGTTTCTTCTTTGGAGTTTCAAAGAGATTAATGCGGCAGCCTATGTATATAGGGAAGATTGAGATGCATGAAAATTGGCATTATCTTTTGGCAAAATGTGCAGCTCTATATTTCATTACCTCTTTATGAGTGTATTATCGGGTCATGTTATAACCTCAAGGGTATCTAGTAGGAGGCGACGAAGGACTTCCCCAGTCTTGAAGCTCCTCCTCTAGTAAAATGCACAAACACCTTTAACGAGCAAATATGCACTGCCACTGCAGAAAGTATGTTGGTTGTGGTGCATGTTTTAGAAGAAGGTGACGAAGGCCTATCCCCAGCCTGAAGCTCCTTCTCTAAACATGTTGCCTTCGGAAGCAATGTTGCTATATGAACTGTGTTTTCAACCACATAATATCTCTTCCAATAGAAGAAACTCTCGGGTGTGGACTAGATTAGAATCAATATGGAGGAATACCTCTCTTACTTTATATCTATGTATTGCTTGTTCTGTTGAGGAAGGTACATTGTGAAAAACAACTGCACCTTTGGTTTCTAGGGAGAACATGATTATCCTAATCGATCCCGGCACCTTTTGTTAGAGCTCTCTGATAGTGTATATCTTGTGTCACTGAGTTATTACTAAGACAACGCCGTCTCCTTCCAACCAACCCCCTCGTCGTTCATATCATCATTACAATATCGTCCAAGCTTAAACTACAGTGGTATTAATCGGCTGTCCTTTACCGCATGACTTTCCCCATGTAAATATAGCACTCAAAACAATAGCAGTAATATTCAACATGTAACTCAGTACTAGCATGATAATAATGCTAACTTTTTGATCAACATTATATCCAAAACCTGATAACCAGATACTAACGGAAACGACTTGAAGAATGACCATGAGACAGATGGAGATCAGGATTGCATTGGCAAGTTGACGTCTCTTCTTGCTCAATTTGTAATCGGCGCAGCAACATCCACAAGACAGTATGGACGAAAGAACAATGGCTGTTATCGTACAGACTAGTGATACCGGTGGAAGAACAATGTTTATCAAAATGCCAACAAGTAACACTACAAATAGAGCAATTCCCAAGCCCTTGCCATCTTCTTCTGATGAGGGAATCAAGGTTATGGGAGTAGTAGGAGAAGAAACTACTGCACCTGCCCATTGTCGGTTTTGACTTGATTTTGTTGTCGGATAGCTTGAAGATAATGTGCCAATAGGTGTAGCAGTTGGAATGTCGATTGAATCATTGTCATTGGTCTCCGGTTGAGTCATAACTAAAGAAGAGGAGAGAGACGACGACAAGAGAGATGAAAGAGTTGACTCTTCGTCTACAATCAAGATAAGATAGTTCTTTACATCAAAAACTTATTAAACAACTTGTTCGGCTCTTTGTATGCCCTCTTTGCTGCCTATCGACTGATAATAAATACATTAACCTGCCTTCATATGCCGGATATATGCATGATATTAAGAAATTCAATGTTGCACATTTATTCATGTCTGTCCGTCGTTTTACGCCGAGCCAAATAAATCCAACTCACCGTCATTTTTATAACATCATACTCACTCTCTTATCTCTATCGATATGGCAACAATACTACGCCAACTAGGCCGAAGGCCTGGTAGTAATATCACTTCTTCATTCTCTTCATTATCATCATCAATATCAGCATCAGCATCGTCATCAATAATAAGAGCACAACATCTTAACAAACAACTACCCACACCTCATGCACTTCCGAGCATACCCACAAGATTCCTTTCTACAAAAGAAGATCTTGAATCAATTAAACGACGTAATATTGGTATATCGGCTCATATCGATTCTGGTAAAACAACCTTAACTGAACGTATCTTGTTCTACACTGGCCGGGTAAGAAGATCAATCATCAATCATATGTTTGTATTTTGTGTTTTGTGCACATTATCATTGGATATCTCTTTGTGTATTGTGATTGTTTGTGCACTGCGATATCTTGACGTATATCTCATTACCTTATTGCTCTCTCCTTAACATAGATCAAATCAATACATGACGTCCGTGGTAAAGATGGAGTAGGTGCCAAAATGGATTCCATGGATTTAGAACGTGAAAAGGGCATAACAATCCAAAGTGCAGCAACATTCTGTCGATGGAAGGGTGCATTCGTCAACATTATTGATACACCCGGTCATGTCGACTTTACAATTGAAGTGGAAAGGGCATTGCGTGTCTTAGATGGTGGGATATTAGTATTATGTGGTGTATCTGGTGTACAGTCTCAATCATTAACAGTCGATCGACAAATGAAACGATACAATGTGCCTCGATTGGCATTCATTAACAAGTTAGATCGTCAGGGCTCTAATCCATGGCGTGTCATCGATGACTTACGGAATCAACTCAAGTTAAATGCAGCCGCTGTACAAATCCCTATTGGATTGGAAGACAAGCATTCCGGTATTGTTGATTTAATAACAATGAAATCATATATATTTGATGGTGAGAAGGGTGAGAATATAATTGAGGGTGATATACCAAGTGAGTTACAAGACTTGGTAGATGAGAAACGTGCTGAATTACTCGAACGATTGGCAGATGTTGATGAAACTATTGCTGAATTATTCCTAATGGAGGAGACACCTACACCTGAACAATTCAAGGAGGCTATTCGAGCAACGACTGTTTCATGTCAATTCGTACCAGTCTACATGGGATCAGCCTTCAAGAACAAGGGTGTACAAAAGTTATTAGACGGTGTGTTAGATTACTTACCCGAACCTCGTGAGAAACAAAACTTTGCATTAGATAGAGATGCTGATGAAAAGCCTGTGGAGGTGAAATGTTCAAAAGATGAACCATTATTAGCTTTAGCTTTCAAATTGGAAGAAACACCATTTGGACAATTGACATATATGAGAATCTATCAGGGTATGTTAAAGAAAGGTAATCCAATTGTCAATGTGAATGATGGGAAGAAGATTAAGTTGGCTAGGATTGTACGGATGCATTCCGATGAGATGGAAGAGATCAATGAGGCACATGCCGGAGATGTTGTTGCCATGTTTGGTATCGATTGTCGATCGATGGATACATTTAGTGATGGTCCGATGAATTTGGCAATGAGTAGTATGTTCGTTCCCGAGCCAGTAATGAGTTTGGCTGTGAAACCTGCCGAGGCAAAGATGCAAAACAACTTTGCCAAGGCACTGACAAAGTTTACTAAAGAGGATCCTACACTACGTGTCAAGGTTGATTCAGAAACGAAGGAAACAGTGTTGTCTGGTATGGGTGAGCTTCATCTTGAGGTGTATATTGAACGTATGAAGCGAGAATACAATGTCGAATGTGTTTCTGGTCAGCCAAATGTGAATTATAAGGAAACTATTGGATCTAAAACTTCATTCGATTGGCTACACAAGAAACAGACGGGTGGATCAGGTCAGTATGCCAAGGTTGTTGGATATATTGAACCCATGACTGAGGAAGAGATTAAAGAACATGGCAAGCCTAATGAGTTCAAGAATAAGTGTATTGGAACTAACATTCCTCCCGAATATTATCCCAGTTGTGCCAAGGGTATGGATGATGCAATGGTACAAGGTGCTTTGGTCGGATGTGAAGTTGAAGGAGTCCGTGTTGTATTACAAGACGGTGCATCTCATGCTGTTGACTCGTCAGATATGGCTTTCCGTATCTGTATGGCTAATGCTATTCGTGATACCATGAAGAAGGCAAACTCGAGTGTCTTAGAACCAGTAATGACTGTTGAAGTTGACATTCCCTCTGAATTCCAAGGTGCAGTAACAGCATCACTAAGTCGTCGGATGGGTATGATTCAAAGCTCTGATATGAATGATGACGGGTCAGGAAAGTCCGCGTTAGTATTGTTTTATGATATGAATTCATGTGTTCAGTATAAAGTCCTGGCGACTTGACTGCTTTATTTGACCTTAGTTTGCCTTTATTAACTGCCCTTGCATATCATATGTACTAACATATGTTATAATCTCCTCTCTTTCATCATCATAAACTCTGATAACGCGCATCTTCCAGGTCTCAAGCTAGAAGTTGAGGTTCCATTGGCAAACATGTTTGGTTACTCGACTGAGTTACGAAGTCTCACACAAGGTAAGGGAGAATTTAGCATGGAGTACTCATCTCATGCACCCGTTCCTCGTAATGTCCAAGAGGAATTGATGGCTGCCTATAAGGCGGAACGAGAGGCTGAAAATGCGGCCTAAACATAAAATAGATCATTTGTTATTGATAGGTCGGTTGTCAACCCTAACTAATACTAATACTCGACTAGCTGTAGGTGTAGAGCGAAATCAGTGTTCGAGCACAATGTAAAGCAACTATCAGGCTTCAGTCTTAACCAGTTGATATTCATATACTGCAAGCAGTACTGTGTGAAATGTATCATATATATGCCGATGCAGGGGATAGTTTGAGCATATCGCAAGCAAGTCTACATGCCAATAAGCAAGCCTTACCTTCCTAGAGACTCTGTTTACTCGCCAAAATCATATATCCATTCCTTGTTGTTACTTGTGATAGTAATTAATTAATCAGTGGAGAGATTAATCGACCAATAGTAGCGGTAAGTAATTGTTTTATTATTCAATATGTGCATATATAATGCTTATCGTTTGTATCGGGGTCTGACAGTTCAGTTCATTCTTCCCTAGATCCAATTTGATTCATTGCAATCAACATCTTCATCGTATCATTTTTTTTCTCAAACTACTTCTTCCAATAACTGCCACTAGTATATCATATCATGACAAAGAATACACCAATACCTATCAGTAGTAAGACGGTGCCAACTCCTGGTGTTGAAGTTGGTCTCCCTACGCCGTCACCATACCCTTTCGATGATTTGTTGCAATGTTCGAGTAAGTATTCAGTATTATATTCATCTTTGTATCGATATCTAATCTATACCCTGCAATATTCTAAGATGGCGGCGATACTACAATCGGTGGTGGTCAACAGCAGGGGCGGGAAGCGGCTAATGAACTACAACAACAATCCGGTACTTCATTTAGAGGCATTAATACCTCCGCGAAACACAGCAATAATAACATTTTGGCAAGAAGTAGTAAGAGTAATACAATGGTCGAATTTACTAATGCAAATCAATATGATGGAGAAGAAGAGAAACTCCCCTCTCCTCCTCCACTGCCATTAAGTCACCAAGTCCTTTCTACACCTTCTGCTTTACTTGGAACTTCTCCGGGTGGATTCCCGTGCTTCACACATTCACTTGGTGGAGGAGGCAAGTATGGAGGGGGAAATGGAGGATCACCTACTGCTGATGATTTCGGTACCATGTTACCACCTCCTCTGTCAACTATTAGTAGTAGCATGAGTGGTATTGCTTCTGGTATGCAACAGTATTCAATGCCAACAGACGTTCAACAGGTAAGTTTGTTGCCATGCCAATACAAATGATCGGAGGTTCTCTTTATACAATTTGTATATGTTCTAAATCTTTGTTCACTTGAAACAACACTGTTCTCTTCTTGTATAGAATCAGACACAAGGCGCATCTACTGTCTCCTTCCCATCAAACATTCCTTCCTCGAATACATTCTACCAAGTACCAACTTTTAGTTCAAATAATCTTGGAGGCAGTAGTAGTATGTCCTCATCGTCAACAACACTTCCACACATACAATCTGCTGTCAAGTCTTTGGCTACAGTCGTTGCCAAGAAAAAGAACGTCGTGTCCCGTGCTCGTACCCTTAGCAGGAAATCGAGATCTGAGGCATGAAACCCGCCCACATGTGGCTGTAAAAGTATGATGGATGGACTTACAATCATGCTGGGGGTGTTCATCAACTTGTTATACACCTATACAATGCCAAACAAGCACTATTCAACAACCTACATGCTGCCATACCCCCACTTGATGGCCAAACATTGCCTGAAAGTCAGCAGGAAATCGAGATCTGAGGCATGAAACCCGCCCA